>Ga0066826_10001771_pt1 | contig 11009 bp, 7 predicted proteins | sample ETNtaG_12_FD_65496 | JGI IMG/M metagenome (GOLD analysis project Ga0066826, IMG submission 65496) | Marine microbial and viral communities from oxygen minimum zone, Eastern Pacific Ocean - ETNP201306SV49 | ecosystem: Environmental > Aquatic > Marine > Oceanic | place: Pacific Ocean: Eastern... | reverse complement strand
GCGGGAAGCACTACAAAAACAAGACTACCTATCGACCATCGTTGAATTGGAACCAAATGCGAATCAGGCCAGAATTTCAGGTTCGATGATTGATTTTTTGCCTGTGGATGAAAACAACACCTCTTTGGTTAAGGCTCTCCAAGACCCTAGTGTGAGGATTGTTTCATTGACAATCACCGAAGGAGGCTACTTCATGGCCCCTGCCACAGGAGAATTCAATCCGGAACATCCTCAAATGGTTGCCGATTCTAAGAATCTTGAGAGCTCCACAAGCGTTTTCGGCGCTCTGGTTCAAGCCCTCAAGCAACGACGTCAGGCAGGCATTCCTCCTTTCACGGTAATGTCCTGTGATAATCTCCCAGGAAATGGAAAGGTTTCCAAAGATGCTGTAGTCGGTTTAGCAGAATTGAATGATTCAGAACTGGCTCGATGGATCGAGAAGGAAGTGGCATTTCCAAACGGAATGGTAGATCGAATTGCAACGGTGACATCGGACCAACAACGTCAGAAACTTCTAGAGGACTTTGGCATTCAGGATCAGTGGCCTGTATTTTGTGAACCCTATCGGCAGTGGGTTTTAGAGGACTCTTTTTCCATGGGACGCCCCTCATTTGAAAAAGTCGGAGTCACTTTCACAGAGAACATAACAGCATTCGAATTGATGAAGCTTCGAATCCTTAACGGAGGACATGCTGCAATTGCTTATCCTGGGGCTCTGCTAGACATTCACTTTGTCCATGATGCGATGACCCATGAATTGATTCAGGCTTATCTCGCCAAATTAGAACTTGAGGAAATCATTCCCATCGTACCTCCAGTTCCTGGAATTGAACTGTCAAAATACTTTGTCCAGATTCAGGAAAGGTTCTCAAATCCACAAATCGGAGATACCATTCCCCGGCTTTGTCAGGAGGGTTCAGACCGGCAACCCAAGTTCATACTACCTTCGATTAAGGACCGTTTAAGCAAAGGTCTTGAAATTAAAGGACTGGCTCTGGAAAGTGCAATGTGGTGTCGATACTGTTTTGGAGAATCTGAAAAAGGTAAAGCCATCAATATCGACGACCTTCATTCAAAAAGGCTCCAAAATAATGCTCAGGAAGCCCGGAACCACCCTGAAACTTTCCTAAGAATGGAAGATATCTTTGGAGATCTTGGCAAGAATAGAGTTTTCAAAGAAGAGTTTGCGTCTTCCTTGAATTCTTTATGGGCTAATGGAGTTGAAAAAACCCTGAAAAGTTATTTGGAATCAGAATAATTTGTTTCATTTTTGGTATCCCTTAAGTTTCTGCATATCCATTAAGTCATTGTGATCCTTTTTGATTGTGACGGTGTTCTGTTAGACAGTGAGGTGATCGCCGACCGAATATTATGTGAAAGCCTTTCTACTCTTTTAAAAACCGAACAACACCATTCAGAAATGTCGGATCCATTATTTTTGAAACAATGGATTATTGACCATTGCGGTCAGACCGATGAAAACATCCTCCAACGATTTTCTGAGTTCACCCGGGTAAATCCTCCTCACGACTTCCTCTCTCAGTTTCAAACCACTCTATTTAAAACCCTGAGTCATGAAGTAAAGCCCATTCCAGGAATGAAAAAACTTTTGGAATCCCTTGAAGACAAATGGGCCGTAGCTTCCAACAGCTCCTTAAAGAGACTTAAAATTTCTTTAAAACAGGGGGGTCTCATCAATCTCTGCGAATCCCGGCTCTTTAGTTCAGAACAGGTAGGAAAGGCAAAACCGGCACCGGACCTTCATCTACACATTGCAGAACAGTACGATGTTGTTCCAAATGAATGTTTGGTCATTGAAGATTCACCAGCAGGGGTCAAGGCAGGCCTTAAAGCCGGCATGAGAGTCATCGGCTTCATTGGAGGTTCTCATATCACTCCAAAACATATCGATTTTTTAAAAATGGCAGGCCCTGAAAAATTAATAAATAATTCTGATGAACTTTCTGATTTTTTAACAACCTGGAAATGAAATGGGAATGACCAATAATTCCTTCTGAAATCCAAGACAGCTTTGTTCATGATTGATTACAACCGAAACCTGACAGAAGTTTGATGCTCTTTACTTCACATGATTTTCCACAGATTTGAGTACTTCAAGGTTCCGGCATCAGTTCAGAAGTAATTGCATCGGCAAGCAACATCCCTTTTGAGGTGAGTCTCAGGTTCGGAGGTTCCCAGGAGATAAGTTTTTTTTCTGCAAGTGTTTCAAGTTGGAACTTTTTTACTGAGTTGCAAGTCAATCCGAAACGGTTCTGCCAGGCCTGGAAATCCAAGCCTTCCGGTCTTCTCAGAGCAAGCATCAACGTTTCTCCAGCCCGTTGTCTTAAGTTAGGTCTTTCCGTGAAATCTCGCGGAACTTCTTTTTGTCTGATTTTTTCCAAGTAACGTCGCATCGATTTCAGGTTCCCCCATCGCTGAACACCATCAAACGAATGTGCCCCGCAACCCAGTCCCAGATAGGGCGAACCGTCCCATACCCTGAGGTTGCTTCTGCTTTGAAAGCCTGTACGTGCAAAATTCGAAATTTCATATTGCTGAAGCCCCTTCGAAGCCGTGCACTCGACTGCTTTCAAGTAGAATTGCTGCTCCAATTCCGATGCACGTTCCTTCCATTTTCTGACCTCTGAGTCATGAAAATAAGGCGTGCCTGGATGAACCTCCAAACCATACAAGGAAAGGTGATTCGGATCGGAATTCAATGCTTCGTCCAAATCCAAATTAAATTCACTAAGTGTTTGACCCGGAATGCCGAACATCAGGTCGAGGTTCCAGTTTTCCAGTTTTTCCTTTTGGAAACAGGAGATGGCAGAACGAAGTTGTTCTGCATTATGAACCCGGCCCAGTTTTTTCAGAAGCAGATCCTGAAAACTTTGCCCTCCCAGACTGAATCGGTTGATTCCCGAGTGAAGCCATCCCTTTATCGATTCTTGATTCACGTCTTCCGGATTGCACTCCATTGTGATTTCAACTTCCGGATCAAAGGGCCAACGTTTATGGATCCCTTTCAGCAGCAGTTTTAATTCCTCGACAGTGAGCCGTGACGGGGTTCCTCCTCCGAAATAAACACTATCGAGAGAAGACCTTCCATGAGTCGAATCACCTAGACTGAACTCCAGTTCATCCAGTAGTGCTTCCAGGTACTCCATATGGGCACCAGCTCGATCACGCCGAACAACAAAAGAACAGAATGGACATATCTTCCTGCAAAAAGGAATGTGTACGTATAGCGAAGTACATGGAGAGGAGGTTAGGAATGCCGGAAACATAGCTATTGATGAAAAGGAATGTTCAAAATCAAGTATTTAAGGCTAAGGTGTTGATTTGATTTAAAATTGTGATATTAGGATGAAATCATATATCTTTTATTTGTTTGGAAACCATGGATTGATAATTTTTTTGTATTTTCAATTACTTAAAACAAAGATTAAATGCAATTTGTGTCACCAAAAACCATCTCAATTATTTCTGGGAAAAAAATATATTTTTTTGTTGATTTCCTTGGTTTCTTTGATTACTTTCATCCTTCCCGCTGTTGAGATCGAAACAGTAAAAATATAGCGGTTCAGTTGATGCTGTTCCGTCTGAGTTCCAACATCTGCAGAATTCATTGAGGAAAAAACCTGCAGAACCTGGAATTATCAAGAAGCTGGCCATGGAAGGCAATGCTTTACAGTTCCTGCCTTCCTGCCTTTTGTTGCACAAACATCAAAAATCAGGACCATTCCATGAAAATCGACCGACTCTTTACCAAAGAAGGACAGGATCCATACCAAACCCTCGATTTCGAAACCCGAAGTTCAGTCATCCGCAACCCGGATGGATCGATCGTATCGGAATGGAAGGAAGTGGTCGTTCCAAGTCAATGGAGTCAGGTCGCCACAGACATCATGGCCCAGAAGTATTTTCGAAAAGCTGGGGTCCCCAAGCATTTACGCCATGCCCGTGAAAAAAACATTCCCGAATGGTTACAGCCTTCTTCTGCGGACCAAAGCAAGCTTTCTAAAATCGAAACCTCCTCACGGTATGGTTCAGAAACGGATTCACGAGAGGTTTTCCATCGACTAGCAGGATGCTGGACCTATTGGGGGCACAAATACGGTTACTTCAACGAGGAATCCGATTCACGTACTTTTTACGATGAATTGAGTTACATGCTTGCCAATCAGCAGGCGGCACCCAATTCACCCCAATGGTTCAACACCGGCCTCAATTGGGCTTATGGGATGTCGGGCCCTGCCCAGGGACACCATTATGTCAAGCCAGAAAGTGGAGAAGTTCATCGTTCGGAGGATGCCTACACCCATCCACAACCACATGCCTGCTTCATCCAGTCCGTCAAAGATGATTTGGTCCAAGAAGGCGGGATCATGGATCTTTGGACCCGGGAAGCAAGGCTCTTCAAATACGGATCTGGAACCGGTTCGAACTTTTCCGATCTTCGTGGAGGAGAGGAACCTCTTTCGGGAGGAGGAGTCTCCTCCGGCGTCATGTCCTTCCTCAAAATTGGTGACACTGCAGCCGGCTCCATTAAATCCGGAGGAACCACTCGACGTGCAGCCAAGATGGTCTGTCTCGACATCGATCATCCGGACATCGAACAATTCGTCAACTGGAAAGTCCGTGAGGAACAGAAAGTTGCTGCCCTCGTTGCTGGATCCAAGAAAATCCGTGAGATCATTTCTGCTCTTTTTGCTGCAATCCGGGAATGGAATCTTGCAGAAGAACGTTTTGACCCGAAAAAGAACCTCGAGCTGAAACGGGTCATCAAAAAAGCCCGTAAAGCTCAGGTCCCCTTCAATTATGTTGAACGGATCATCCATCTAGCCAAACAGGGCTATGTGGATGTTGATTTTGATGAATACGACACAGACTGGAATTCGGAAGCCTACAATTCTGTTTCAGGACAGAATGCCAATAATTCGGTTCGTATCACCAATTCCTTCATGGAAGCCGTTGAAAAAGATGCAGACTGGTCACTTTATTGGCGTACCGAAAAAGTCAAAGCCGGTGAAAAAAAACGTCAACCAGATTCCTGCAAGGTGCTTAAAGCCCGTGACCTTTGGGAGCAGATTGCCTATTCCGCATGGTCATCAGCAGATCCGGGACTGCAGTTCGACACAACCATCAATGAGTGGCATACATGCCCCAGTGATGGGCCTATCAGGGCTTCCAATCCCTGCAGCGAGTACATGTTCCTCGATGATACCGCATGCAATCTGGCTTCTCTGAACCTACTCAAATTCGAAAATCCAGAAACCGGAGAACTGGATATTGCCAAACTAAGGCATGCCGTCAGGATCTGGACGATCGTCCTTGAAATCAGTGTGCTGATGGCTCAGTTTCCCAGCAGGAGGATTGCGGAACTGTCCTATCGTTTCCGAACCCTGGGACTTGGCTATGCGAACTTGGGCACCTACCTGATGGTCAATGGGATTCCATATGATTCCAAAGAGGCTCTTTCCATTTGTGGTTCAATTACTGCCATCATGCACATGACCTCTTATGCGACTTCTGCCGAGATGGCCCAAGAACTCGGTCCCTATGAAGGATTCCAAGAAAACCGTGAAACGATGATGCGTGTGATACGGAATCACCGAAGGGCTGTTTTCCGGGTCTCCGACAGTGAATATGAAAATCTCAGCATCACCCCGTTGGGCATCGACAGCCGTCACTGTCCTCCCGAACTACTGAAGGCCGCCCAGGAAGATGCGGACCGAGCCTTGAGTCTGGGTGAAAAACATGGATATCGAAATGCTCAGGTCACCGTCATTGCACCAACCGGTACGATTGGTCTGCTGATGGACTGTGACACCACCGGGATCGAGCCCGATTTTGCTCTGGTCAAGTTCAAGAAACTCGCTGGCGGAGGGTATTTCAAAATCATCAATGATTCAATCCCTCCTGCTTTGCAGCGTTTAGGCTATGCGGAGAACCACATCAATGAAATCGTAAATTATGTCAAAGGATACGGCCGACTTGAAGGAAGCCCTTGCATCAACAGTGAAGTTTTAAGAAATAAGGGTTTCACCGATGAAGTCCTGCAGAAAATTGAGGAACAACTCCCCACCGCATTTGACATTAGTTTTGTCTTCAACCGATGGATCCTCGGAGATGATTTCTGCAAGGAAACCCTCAGACTGGATGAGGACCAACTCAGCGATTATGAATTCAGCATCCTCAAGCACCTTGGATTCAGCGACAAGGAAATTGAAGCTGCCAATGATTTCATCTGCGGCACGATGACCATTGAAGGTGCTCCGCATCTTAAACAAGAGCACTATAGTGTCTTCGACTGTGCCAACAAATGCGGTAAGAAGGGACAACGCTTCATAGCTGCACAGGCGCACATCAAAATGATGGCCGCCGCCCAGCCTTTCATCTCCGGTTCTATTTCGAAAACAATCAATTTGCCTGCCGAAGCGGATGTGGAAGATATCAAGGAATGCTACAGCATGTCCTGGAAACTTGGACTGAAGTGTAACGCCCTTTATCGAGATGGTTCTAAACTAAGCCAACCTCTCAATACCAGTGCCGGTGCAGAGGTCTGGGATGAAGAAGATGAAGAAATGCAGGAGGGGATTGCACACCCTGCTGCAGTCCAAGTGGCTGAAAAAATCATCCACCGTTACATCGCCAAACGCAGACGTTTGCCATTCCGACGTAATGGTTACACCCAGAAGGCACTGATCGGGGGTCACAAGCTCTATCTGAGAACCGGTGAATATGAAGATGGTGCGCTAGGTGAAATATTCGTCGACATGCATAAAGAAGGAGCCGCATTCCGCAGTTTGATGAATTGCTTTGCCATCGCAATTTCACTGGGACTCCAACATGGTGTGCCCCTCGAAGAGTTCGTCGAAGCCTTCGTCTTTACCCGTTTCGAACCAAACGGAATGGTGATGGGCAACAAATCAATCAAAATGAGCACCTCCATCATCGATTACATCTTCCGCGAATTGGCAGTCAACTATCTGGGCCGCCACGACCTGGCTCATGTTTCAGAAGATGACCTCCAGGCCAGCAGCCTCTCAACTCCTGAACCCGTCCCGGATTATGATGAGGAACATCTGGTTTCCGAACGCACCATGAGCAAAGAAGAGAGCCGTTCCTTCCTCGAGGAAATCGCAGGTGAGAATGGAGATCAAACCGGTTCTTCTTCACTCGCCTCCATAAAAATGGAGCCAGAGGAACAAGCTTTTCATAGGGACGACTCCAGCGGAGTAACGATGATCTCAGAACCTTCTGAAGATACTGTTTCCGGAATTTCTTTCGCGGATGCTGCTGCCAACCGTTCCCAGACCGAGCTGGTTCAGGAAGCTCGGGTGAAAGGATACGAAGGTGAACCCTGCGGGACCTGCGGTCAATTTACCATGGTCCGTAATGGCTCTTGCCTCAAGTGTGCGTCCTGCGGAGCCACCAGCGGTTGTTCATGATCGTTTCCCAGCCTGCCTTATATTTTTTCAGGCAGATCGATGTTTTTTTGAAACAGGACTAACGGGCGCCGAAATCATAACTTGCCCCTTTTGACTCCTTCCATAAATCATGCCCCCCCTGCACGCAGGGGGATAGCCCTGCTCATCACCCTGGTCATCATCGCCCTCCTGGCGGTTTATATGACCGAATTCTCATTCGATACCCATTTAGAGACCCGGGGTATCCGGAATTTCCAGGCTTCCTTCCGTGCCAGGAATGCCGCCAAATCCCTGTTCAAGGCTGCCCTCGTAGGGCTCCAGGGGGGGCTCAACGGAAAAATAACGGAAAAGGATTTTTTTGACCAGATCAGTCCTCCATTACTGAGAACGGCCAGCTTACTCAATCCCACCAAACCAGAAAAAATCGAAGGCATCCAACTACTGCTCCCCGGACTTGCAGAAAGCTTCCCCAACGTCACTTTCTATACCCCCTACATCCGGCCCATCGATCACCTGTTTAATCTAAACAGAATGAATTTTTCTCCAGGGTCCCCGAAAGATTTGGATTTATTTAATGAATTTTTGAATCTTCTAAGCTACTACAGCAATCAGCAATCCGTAGACTCCAATCAATCCCAAAAATCATTGAACCTTGGAGAGGAATCCATAAGGGCGTTTTACGCCTCAATTTATGACTGGTCGGATAAGAACACCGATCCTGATTATCCTGATTCAAGCATTGAAGGCCACGTCCAAATGGATGATACCGAATGGGAGGTCAAAAACACCCAGTTCGATAAACTTAGTGAAATCATGCTGCTTCAAAGCAAACTGATTGAGGATGGCTATATTGATTTCCAAATACCTCTTAATTCCGCTAAGCCGGATGTAAACAGTTGGGATCAAAATTTTACTGTATATCCGGTAGGTAATATAAAAGGAAAATCTACTGGAGACCCTAAAATTAACATTAACTTGGCAAGTCAAAAAAATGTATCTGATTTTCTTAAAAGATATCAGTCAAATAATGCTGATAAATCAACAAAACAAAAATATGCAGACTCTGCTGATCTTATAGCTGAAGTATTAATCGATGATTTCGATAAACAAGAATACTATAAAAATTTTAATCAAATATTTAGCAAACTAGAAGGTGATCCTTTGACTTCTGGTTTGCCAAAATCAGAAGAAGATTTTTTCATCCTCTGGAGCAACTGGTATGATATTCATCTCGTCACAGAAATCGAAAATGTCAGGGCGGAAGTCCGTGCAGTGGTGGAAGTAGATCGAGATGAAAACGGTAAAGTAAAAAAAGAAAACGGGGAATACGCCATCACGATCCATGATTTCCAACTCCACTGACTCCATCCTGGAAAAAATCGGAGGTTGGCAGGTAATCCGTTTGGAGGAGGTTGATTCCACCAATTCTTTCCTGATGCGAGAAAGGCACCTGCTGCTCCAACCCAAACAGGTGGTGCTTGCAGCGACACAAAAACAAGGCAGGGGACGGCTAGGAAGAAGCTACATCTCCCTTCCTGGACGTCACCTTACTTTTTCTGCCGTGATTCATCCTGGACTCCCTCTATCCAGGCTTCAGGGCATGGCTCTGCCTGTTGGAATTGCAGTCGCAAGGGTTCTGGAACGAAAGATTGAGGGGGTACGGTTGAAGTGGCCCAATGACGTACTCGTCAAGAACCGTAAGATTTGTGGAATCCTGATCGAAACCACTGATCTGGAACAGATTCCACATCCTGTGTTAATATTGGGAATCGGCATTAACACCGAAGGGAAAATCCAAGAATTCCCGGAAGAACTGAGGACGGTCCTGACGACTTTGGAAGCGGAAGCAAACTTCCAAATTGATCGGGAAGAACTCTTCCAGGAACTGCTGGCAGAGCTGGATCTTGTCTTTGAACACCTATTGAAAAAGGGGACGAAGGCTTTGCTTGAAGAATGGATGATCCGGGCGGCTGTTTCAGGAAAACGGGTACGTTGCTTGAATGGAACCATGGAGGACGGGACCTTTGAAGGTCTGACTCCTGAAGGATTTCCCAGGATCCGAAGGGAGGATGGGACCCTGTATATTCACTATTCCGGTGACTTGATTCACGATCCATCTGAAAACTAATGCTCATCGCCGCGGACATCGGAAATACCAATATCGTCATAGGCTTTTTCAGTGATGGAAAATTCCTATTCAGCCGCAGGTTGCATACCGGTCCGCCTCAGAGCGTCGATGAATATGAGATGCTGTTGCGGGGTATGCTTTTCGCATTCAATGGAGACCTTGAGTCGGCAGACAGTGGGGTAGTGGCGTCAGTGGTTCCGGAATTGACGGGAGTCTTTATCGAACTGCTGAAACGGATTACAGGCCATAAGCCCTTGATTGTGAGCCATACGCTTAGGCTCGGCATCCGTATCGAAACGGATTTTCCTGAAAAAGTAGGTCATGATCGTATCGCCAATGCAGTTGCGGCTTACGATGAGCATCGGACTTCACTGATCGTCATTGATTGCGGAACTGCTACAACGTTTGACGTGATCAGTGCAGAAGGAGTTTTTGAAGGAGGACTCATCTGCCCAGGAATGCTCATTTCAGCGGAAGCACTTTATTCGAGGGCGGCACAGTTGTTCCAGGTCCATCTGGAAAAACCGGAACAATTGATTGGAAAAAATACAACCGAAAGTATGCAATCCGGAATTTTTAACGGATACTGCGCCATGATCGAAGCACTGGTTGAAAAGATCACATGGGATTTAAAAACTCGAAATCAACCTGAACCAAAAGTGATCATCACCGGTGGACATGCTTTGAAAATCAGTGATTATCTTCCTCATGCAGCAATTGAGGAAGATTTGACATTAACAGGGTTATCTCTTATCCATTTATTGAATCAAAATTGAGTAGGTTCGAGATCAAACTGAATTCATTCCAGTTTGTTCAAAAAGGAATGAGCGTTGAAAAGGCTTAATTCTTAGGATTGATTAAGGAAGATATGGCGGACGAGAATTTAGAAGGTCTAGAAGGACTCGACGATTTTGGAGACGATTTCGGGGACCAGCTCGATACCTTCATGGAAGGAGATGAAGAGGAAGGAGATTCCGAACTCGATTCCTTTTTTGAAGACCTCTCCACCATCGACGACCTGGAGATGAAGGAGGAAGAAACTTCCGAACCAGAAGCCAGTACTGAAGAACCACCTACCGAAGAACCTGAGGAAGCTGCAGAAGAACCTGAGGAAGCTGCAGAAGAACCCGAGGAGGCTGCAACAGAACCCGAGGAAGCCCCAGCTGCTGCTGCAGCCGCCCCCGCGGCAGAGGAAAAACCTGCCGAGAAAAAGAAGGAAGAGAAGAAACCAGCAAAAGCTGCAAAACCCAAAAAAGAAAAGAAGAGCGGGCCTCGAAAACCCATCCTGATCGCAGCGCTGATCACCAGTGTGATCGGCATGGTTCTTGGTGCTATCACCGTAGGAATCCTTTATTTTCTGAACATGCCTGAGGGAGTCCCAGAGGAATTAGCTGAACAACCTGAAGAACCACCTGCTCCTGTTGCTGCCTTCAAAGAACCAGAACCTG
>Ga0066826_10001759_pt1 | contig 11046 bp, 8 predicted proteins | sample ETNtaG_12_FD_65496 | JGI IMG/M metagenome (GOLD analysis project Ga0066826, IMG submission 65496) | Marine microbial and viral communities from oxygen minimum zone, Eastern Pacific Ocean - ETNP201306SV49 | ecosystem: Environmental > Aquatic > Marine > Oceanic | place: Pacific Ocean: Eastern... | reverse complement strand
TATGAGTGCCCAGGGCCATATTCACGTAGAATTTACCGCTAATCCATCTTATGCTGAATCATCAAATTTTTCTTTAGAATTAATATTGTTTTCGCCACAATTACAACCTTTAACTTCTATAACTTATCAAATATACCTTGATGATTCCCCGCCAATGCTTTCATTGAGTTTGCAAGATTTGCTGAAAGTAGACTCAAATAGATTATTTGAAATACCTATTATTGCAACAATAAGTGATGATTTGCCACTCAATAACCCTCGACTAAGAGCCAATTGGTATTTCCTAGAAAATGGCTCGATTATCCAAGGAACGAGTGGAAGCCAAATAATTAATGCAACCGAAATTACACAATTCAATACTTATTTTGACGAAATAATTGACATTACGCCGAGTGATGAATCGTTATTATCTAAAGATAGTGAAATTGTTATTTGGTTTGTAACTACTGATAATTCAGGTCTTGAATTAACTGGTTTTGGAACTTCAAATGACCCATTGAAGCCTCGCTTTAATTGGGTTGATTTCGAACCGAAATTAGATGTTGTTTCAATTGAAACCGATAATCCAATATTTGGTCAAAATCTTGAGATAATGACCAGAATTGTCAATACAGGTCAATTGGGTGGCACTGTACAAGTAGACCTTGTAGACTCAGATGGCTTGATTTTAGAATCAAAATTCATTACCCTGGAACCTGGAGATTGGGCCGAAACATCATGGTACTTTGAAGCATGGACTACTGGAGATCTAACATTCTTTGTTAATCTAACAAATTACTCACAATCAAAACAGATTGAGGTTGAAGATATTGAGGAATTCAATTCTTCTAATCGGGAACTAAATGGCCTAATTGGTCTAATTGGATTACTGTTTTTCTTAGTGGTGGGGGGTTTTGGATTTGCATATTACCGTAGGTCAAAAGAATTGGAGCAATATACTAAACTACACATCGAAAATATAGTTCGTAAAAGACGTTCAGCGCCTCCGCGGCCGTTAGAACTAGACCTTTCAAATGAAGAGGAATAGTCAAGAATGAAATGCACCACGGCAGACTACAAGCCGGGGTTCCCGAGCGGTCAAAGGGGGTGGACTCAAGATCCTCTGCGTAAAGCTTCGCAGGTTCGAATCCTGCCCCCGGCACCATTTTTAACCGATGGATGAGGAGAGATAAATATGGAAATCACTCAAAGTTGTCACCTGGACATTGATTCCATTTTACAACTTTATGATGAGGCAACTGCTTTACAAGCCTCCAAGGGAATGTCTCAATGGCCAAAGATCAATAGAAGTCTCGTCGAAAGTGAAATTGCCGAAAAACGCCAATGGAAAATGGTCCTTCAGGGCCAAATTGTGTGCGTTTGGGTTGTTGCTTTTGAAGACCCACAAATATGGGGTGAAAGAAGTCTTGAACCCTCGGTTTTCATTCACAGAATAGCAAATCATCCTCTTTACAGAGGCCAAGGTTTCGTTGGAAAGATTGTCGATTGGGCCAAAGACTGCTACTCTGGCGGAGATATCCGTTTTATCCGTCTTGACACAGTTGGATATAATGAGGGACTAATTCGAGTTTATACTAATCATGGCTTTACCCTCCTCGAGCCGATTGAACTTGAAGACACAACAGGTCTTCCATCACACTATAGTGACGCAGAAGTGTATTTGTTTGAAATGGAATTAGAGTGAAATTAATATTTTTCTGATGTAAAACGCCCTTTCAAAATAGGTGATATCATTATAAGCGGCCGCAGGTTGTAAGTACTTGGAAGACTATTTATGAACCGAAAAATATTGACAGCCCTACTAGCATTGACCTTCATGTCTGCGGCACTCGCAGGATGTACGTCAGACGATAATGATGATGATACCACTTCAGACGTCGTTAAGATTGGATTTTTGAACCCAGCAACAGGGCCACTGGCTCAAGATGCTGCAGGTTTTGAATATGGAGCACTTCAAGCCGTTATCGACTTGAATGCCGCACAAACTGACACCGTTTTTGAAGCGGTTGTCGCTGATTCAGGTTGCGACGGTACCGTTGGTGCCGCAGCCGCCCAATCACTTGTTGACGCAAATGTCATCGCAGTTGCTGGAGCAGCATGTTCTGGTGCTTCAATGGCCGCTAACGCCGTTTTGTCTGCTGCTGGAATTCCAATGATTTCCTATGCTTCAACAAACCCAAGTTTGAGTAATGCAACTGCTTACCCGAACTTCTTCCGTGTAGTTCCTAGCGATGCAATTCAAGGACCTGCCGCCGCTGCTATGATGGTAAGTGCAGGAGTAACCAGTCCAGCAATTATTCACATGACCAACGATTATGGCTCTGGATTCGCTGACGCAATCGAAGATGCATGGGACGGCGCTGTCTGTGCAAAGATCGGATACGCTGAAACAACAACTGATGTTTCTGCTGAAGTATCTCAAATCGCTAGCGCAGGCTGTGACTCTATCTTCATGGTCTCCTATGTTACCGACGCCGCTCTTATCCTCAACGAAGTTGCAGCCCAGGGTATCAATGTGACACTCTTCTCTGGCGATGGACCTGCTGGTGAAGGATTGCTTGCAGAACTCAGTGATGACACAGTTGCAAACGGACTCACGGTTACTGCACCTCGTGCTGGTTCTTCCTTTGGAGACTTCGAAGCACGATATGATGCATCTGGACCCGCAAGTATCAAGCAATACGTTCTAACATCCTATGACGCTGTTTCCATTATTGGAAAGGCATACAACACCGATTCAGCTGACATGGATGCATCCATCCGTGCTGTTGGAACTGGATATGAAGGTGCAAGCGGACTTCACACTTTCTTGGCTAACGGCGATGTTGGTGGAGCAGGTTACGATATCTGTGACTACACCGCATCAGGTGCTAGTGATGGTTCTTACGACTGTAATGCATACTGGACTGCAATTGATGGAGTTACTATCCCGAAGACCGTCGTCAAACTAGGTTTCATGAACCCATTGACCGGTCCTCTAGCTCAAGATGCTGCTGGATTCCAATATGGAGCACAGCAAGCAATTGTTGACCTTAACGCTGCATATGGAGCAATGGGATACGAGTACGAACTCGTAGAAGTTGACTCTGCCTGCGACGGTACTGCAGCAGCAGCAGCGGCACAAACTCTAATTGATTCTGGAGTTATTGCAGTTGGTGGAGCAGCATGTTCTGGTGCTTCAATGTCCGCTAACGCTGTCTTGTCCGCTGCTGGAATCCCAATGATTTCCTATGCTTCTACTAACCCAAGCCTCAGTGACGCAAATGCTTACCCTGATTTCTACCGAATCGTACCTTCTGATGCAATCCAAGGACCTGCAGCAGTTGCAATGATGGAAGAGATGGGAGCAACAAACCCTGCAATCATTCACATGACCAACGATTATGGTTCTGGATTTGCAGATGCTATTGAAGGGGCCTGGAACGGAACTCTGTGCCAAAAGATTGGATACGCTGAGACAGCAACAAGCGTTGCTTCTGAAATAACTCAAATCAAGGATGCAGGCTGTGACTCTATCTTCATGGTCTCCTATGTTACAGATGCAGCAATGATTCTTGACGAAGTTGCTACACAAGCATTTTCCGTTATGCTCTTCTCTGGTGACGGACCTGCTGGTGAAGGACTTCTAACAGAACTTAGTGACGACACTGCTGCTGACGGACTATACGTTACAACACCTCGTGCCGGTTCTTCCTTTGGAGACTTCGAAGCACGCTATGATGCATCAGGCATCAGTTCAATCAAGCAATACGTTTTGACCAGTTATGATTCAATCATGATGCTCGGTGCTGCTCACGCAACCGGCTCTGACATTGCATCCATTGGAAACGCATACGAAGGCGCAAGTGGACTTCATACCTTCTTGTCTAACGGCGACGTTGGTGGAGACGGTTACGATATCTGTGGCTATGCTGCAACTGGTGCTGCTGATGGAACATTCACTTGTTCCAAGTACTGGACCGCAACTGGCGGCGTTCAAGACGACACTGCTTGATGGCATTAGGCCTTGAGTTCAACGGCTTTTAGCCTCTGGTTGATAGGTACGGGTGAACACAAGACTGTGGAGAGTTTGTAGAATGGAGTCGGAGAAGGAATCTACCTCCTCTTCCTCTATTTTACAACGATGGCAGAATATTTCGAGATTGCGAAAGCGCCTACTTATTGCTGCAGTTATTTCGCTTGATGCAATACTTGGATTACTTTACCAGTCCGGCATAGGAAACGGCATTGATGCTCTTCTGTTTGGCAATCTGCCAAACGATATGGTATGGCTTGGACAATCAGTGCAACTTATCTCGATGGGTTTTTTGTTGGTGAAAGTTGTCTTTGACGATGTCCCTCACGGTAAACTCCGCTCGGCTTTGATGATTTTTTCACCACTGTTTTTGCTACTGACTGTATTGTTTACCATTGAACTGTTGATGATTGGCCTCAATACGAGTGCGGTGATTTACTTCAACCTGAGTTCCATTGGTTTTAGTACACTCACTTGGTCATCAACATACCTTGCAATCGCAGTTGGTTGTACGCTCACTTACAGCGTACAGCGTTATGGAAACTTTGCACAGAGCGAGTTTTTCATGCTCGGAATGTATGTTGCCGTAATGATTATGTGGATGGATTATTTCTTTCCACTCGTATCAACACCTAAGGACGGCGTACTGGTTTGGTCAGTTCTTGTTTGGACACTATTGGGGGCATTCGTTCTTACTGGTTTAGCAGGAGTAATCATCGACAGACTAGTATTTCGTGGTTTTCGAGATCGAAAATCCAGCGCCGACGTGATGATGATTGCTTCACTTGGTGTTGCACTTATCCTTAGAGCGATTGTCTATCTTCGCTTTGGCGCTGGAACAAAATTGTTTGAACCTGATATCGATTGGCGTATTGCTCGAGAGCAGCGTTTTGAAGCGCCGACTGTTTTGACAAAACTCAATCTTGGCGACCGTTCACTCGCATCTGGAGAGACCTACTCTTACGGAGCGTGTGAACAGACTGGAACCGCTGTAGACGGCTCGCCGGTTTACGAGAAGATTGTCACTGAAGGCTCAAAGCCGTTAACAGATATCTACTCAGTCGGTTCTGATTGTGTTACTGATTTGACAGCGAACTATACCTATTACAACGCTGCAATGCCATTTGTCATCTTTGCTTCCGTTGGACTTCTACTTCTTTTGCTGACTAAAACCCGTTTGGGTCGCCGGATGCGTGCAGTTGCCGATAATCCAGAACTCGCTGCAAGTTGTGGGATTAATGTAGAGCGCGTTCACATGACTAGTGCTTTTCTTTCTGCAGGAATTTCAGGTATTGGTGGGGCAATATTTGCCATGACCATTCGTTACAGCCCTGAAACTGGATTTACCCTTCTTTTACCTGCATTCGCAGTTATCGTATTGGGTACCATTGGTTCAGTCCGAGGAGCGGTTATTGGAGCACTACTCATAGGATTTGTTCGTTCTGTCTCTTCGCCAATTCTCATGGGAATTGGTACACCTCTTGACCGTTCGAACTATGCAAATTTGGCTGAAGTTATGCCGTATGTCATGATTATTGCGATCCTTCTTATCATGCCAAAGGGCATTGGTGATGCTTTCGATAATTGGAAGATTAAACGAATACGTACTCGCGCAGAGGAGGACTTTACTCCAAACACAAAACGAGCATCTTGGCTTGGTATATTCTTTGCACCAACTGGATTGCATCATTTCAGCGTTCGAAACAGTTTGCGAGGTCAGCGCTACGCTCTCTCAACTTTCATTGCTTTCATTGTCTACAAATTCAGCTCGTTTGTTAAGGAGAATTCTCTTGCCAACGATTCAGTGATGAGCACGCTAACGGGTGGAGACTCATCATTGTCTCTTGCCCATGCACCGAGTAATCTATTGGCTGAGCAACAAGATGCATGGCTCTCTTTGATGCAATTTGAACAAGGTCTGGTTGGTGTAATGGCAAACATGGGTATTCTTGTATGGCCAACAGTGCCTCTACTTCTCTATTTAATTGCGTGGTGGGAAGCATATCACGTTTTGCAAGACAAAGAACTCAAACCTTCAACAAGGATATCAGACTTTGTTTCAAGCATTTCAGTGCGTTATTCCAAGGTCACCGAACGTGTGGGTAAAGCATGGCGTACACTGGTTGAGAGTATTGATGCGAAAATTGGCTTTATTGCTGTAAATGCACAAAATTTGACTCAGTCTACTATGAGTAAACTTTCTGGAACATATGTTGAGAAACGTACCTCAGTACTTGATAAACTGAAAATGCCTTATGGACGGGAAAGTGAGAATGGTTCATGGCTGTTATTTGCAATATTGGCTGTTATCATGGCCGCTCTCATATATTGGCTCCCAGTTGCCGATTCTGACCAAGTTAAATTTGTCAAAACATTACAATTATCCAATGTTATGGTTACATTTGCCATATTTGCTATCTTGGCACTTTCACTCAACCTCCAAACTGGAATAACGGGCCAGTTGAATTTCGGTGTCATTTTCTTTGCCTCGATAGGCGCCATTGTCGTTGGTATTCTAACCGCTCCAAAGGAGTTGCACGGATATGACTGGCCGATATTTTACGCTGTACTGTTATCGATGTTGATTGGCGCTGTGGCAGGATGGTTCCTAGCCTATCCAACGGCTCGATTGAGAAGTGATTACTTTGCCATTATCACTATCTCGCTTGGTGAAATCGTTCGGGTTCTATTGAGCGGTGAGCCACTTCTTCGAGCCGGATCTTGGGGGAGTGCAGTTGGTATTTCACGCTATAAATTACCGCTTCAAGAGTGGTGGTTCTGTGGTTCAACAACTCCAGTTGATGCGAATGGTGTCGAACTTTCCCCAATTGCTTGTTCCAATACGGAAGGTATCGATAGTATGGCGGCAACAGTTGGGGATTTGCTCAACCTTGGACAGCCTGCTCCTTACATGTTTGTCTTAGCCACAATTGGTATTCTTGGGTTGATTATTGCATGGTGGCTATTGAATACCGTTCTTGCCTCTCCATGGGGCCGCATTCTTCGTGCTATTCGAGAAGATGAAGAAGTAGCGCAACACCACGGGCACGATGTTTTGCGACACAAAGCAGCCAGCCTTGCTTTGGGCGCCTCGATTGCTGCCTTTGCTGGTGCACTTTGGGCGTGGAAATTAACCGGTTTCCAGCCTTCATTCATGTCTCCATCAAAAACTACGTTCCTTGTATGGGCGGCTTTTATTATCGGCGGAGTTGGAAACAACAAGGGTATGCTTATCGGTGCATCAATTATCGTTCTCATGGAATTCGTGTTCAATGTCTTAGTTGCTGGTCAAGGTAGTTCTGACCTTCCACTCAATGAAGTAGCTGCTACTATGGATGGATGGTTTAATTGGCTTGTGATCGAACAGGTCCAGGCCATGTGGATTTGTTTTGCCCTAATGCTCTTAGCCCACCTGGTAAAATGGGTTTCAGTGCGAGAAACATTCTTCTGGTTGACCGTTATATTTGCTTTAGCATCGTTCTTCTTCGATGAGCGTTCAATCACAGAAGTGTTCCCAACTGGAACAATACAAGCAGGAATGGCTTATGTCAAGGTCCTACTCGTAGGGGTTCTCATCGTATTCTCTCTACGTTATAATCCGAAAGGCTTGCTTCCTGAAGTACCCTTCCGGCCAGAGAATCCAGACACAATGAAAGGGGTTGAAGAACAATGAAACCCCTTCTTTCAGTGAAAAATTTGCGAATGGAATTTGGCGGACTTGTCGCTGTTAAGGAAGTCTCCTTTGAAGTCAAGAAAGGCGAGTTCATTGGCTTAATTGGTCCAAACGGTTGTGGTAAATCAACGACTTTCAACTGTATCAGTGGCCTACTTCAACAAACTGCTGGAACTGTAGAAGTGTTTGGAACGGATGTTTCAACTAAACGTCCAGACCAAATTCAAAAACTGGGCATGACTCGAACATTTCAGCATACTCGACTTTGGAAAGATATGACTGTTATTGAGAATTTATTGGTACCTCCAAGGAAGCAATTTTCACCAAATCCTTTCCTCTCCTTATTCCGTGGCCGTTCAAGGCCTGCCGAAAAAGAACGCCTTGCAGATGCTTTTGCTGTTCTAGACCAACTCGAAGTCCCTCATATGGCTCATAACCTTGCCAGCGAACTTTCTGGTGGCCAAAGTAAACTGGTAGATATTGGGCGTTCGATGATGGGCAGCCCTGAATTACTCTTGCTTGACGAACCAGTTGCCGGTGTTGCGGGTCCTCTAGCAATGAAAATTTTCACTAATCTAAGGGAACTGGTTGACACTACAGGAATTTCAGTCCTCGTTATTGAACATAATATGGATTTTATTCTCCGTCAGGGCGTTGACCGAATTGTAGTGATGAATGAAGGAGAAGTTCTGATGGTTGGCACCCCCGATGAAGTAAAATCTAACCGTGCTGTCATAGAAGCATATCTTGGTGGAGCTGGAGGTGAGGAAGAATGACGAGACTTCTTGATGTAAAAGGATTAAGCGGCGGATACGGCAGCGTACAGATTCTATACGGAGTTGACCTTTATGTTGATGAAGGTGAATTTGTAACTATTATTGGACCGAATGGTTGTGGAAAATCGACTTTTATCAAAACGCTCTTTGGTATTGCAACCTACTATAGTGGCGATGTATCCTATGGCGGTGAATCCATTGAGAAGTTGCGAACAGATCAACTAGTCAACAAAGGAATCGCTTATGTTCCTCAAGTCAACAATGTGTTTCCTACGCTTTCGGTTGAAGAAAATCTTCAGATGGGCGGGAATGCATTACCTAACCGTGTATTGAAAGAACGTATTGAGCGTGCACTGAACATGTTCCCCGACCTTAGGTCTCGAGAACACGACTTAGCAGCATCTCTTTCTGGTGGAGAGCGACAAATGCTTGCGATATCTAGAGCACTGATTTCCGACCCTTCATTTTTACTCCTCGATGAGCCTACAGCCGCCCTTTCTCCATTGTATCAGCAACAGATTATCGAGCGCATCGATAATTTGCGAAAAGAAGGAATAACCGTCCTGATTGTTGAACAAAATGCTCGACTGAGTTTGGCTCGCTCCGACCGTGGCTATATTTTTGCTAACGGTAAAGTAGTTCACACTGGCGATGCAGATTACATCCTCAACGACCCTGAAATCGGAGAATATTTCTTGGGTTCACATGATGATTAAGGTCACTTACTCGTCAAACCCAGTCCGTCTGATACTCTTGCGACAGACGCTAGCGTTAGTATGACTGTCTATACCAAGCGGAGCCTTTTGATTTGAACTATTGGTAAGTGAACTAACCAATCTTGTAGAAGGGAGGCATGCGCCAAGCCTAATAGGCCAATGCCCCCACATAGGTTTGTGGAAAGTACCAACGTCAAACAATTCATTATCGGAATAGTTATCTGTTCCCTTGGTGCATTTCTAGCATTCGATATGCTGGGAAGCACGTCCTGGACGACTTACTATCACGCAGAAAATACCGTCGCTGAAGGTGAGTTTGGGCCAGTAACATATGATTCTAAAACTGAAATGGAATTCGGTTTAAATGAGGCTATATTCATTTTCAATCTTGAGGAATGCGATGAAGATGACCGATGTTATACTTTAGAAGTAGATGAAAAAGAAAAGATTTTAGAAATTACGTTGGCTCTAGTGGAAGATAGCCAACCAATCGATTGCGAAAATACCGAAGACTTAGAGCAAATTGAGGCCTGTGAGGTTGAATCAGCAGGTTCTACCGGATATTGGATAATCGGGGGGGGTTTGGGTTTACTTGCGTTGACTCTTTTCCTAGCTTGCATTAGTGTAGTAGGTTATATTCCTGGATGGATTATAAAACTTCTAAGTTCATTATCTAGCATCATTATTTTCGTTGGGCCAATTGTTTGGTATGTGATGTTACCTGACCTTAACGTTGGGTTGGAGCCTAATGAACAGAAATGGGTTTTATCTCATGGCTTCTACCTTACTCTTCTTAGTGGCCCGATTATTTTCTTTGGCGGATTATCATTTGGTAGTATGGAGGCATTTGCTCTGGAAGAAGACGACGACTGGGAGGTAGATGATTATGATGAAGTTGTTAAAGAATTTTCAACATTTTCAACTTCAATTTCACACCAAGATACTTTGAGGCTTGAACGTCAGAAAAAAGTCGATGTCAATTGGCAGGGAGTTTGGGGTGATGATGGATATGAGTGGATAGAGCATCCTGAAGGCAGTGATGAATGGTATTGGCGCGACCAAGAAACAGGACAATGGGTTCGACACTGAGATAGATATCATCATCTGTGATTTTGGGTTTTTCGAAGGTTATTGTAATTGATTCGGTTCTAATCAAAGAGTTCGCTATTGGTCTTTTCAGTGGGTAGGCACGTATATGGCCCTTAGAGAACCCATCTTTCCACTAAATTTGTTCACAAGGGTGTTTTGAATGAACCCTTTAGTTCCTCTCCAAATTCACTTAGAAATTGGTTTTGATGGTGAAAACTTGATACCAAAGCAGTCTGTACTTTGTCTGATGAAGAAGGATAATTCCGACGAGAAATCTCATCCTGATTTATCAGATGTCAGGCTTGCATATGACAGGTATATTACTTTGGAAACACAAGGTAAAACCAAGCGAATTCAAGGGATTTTGGGCATAATAATCCTGTTGATTGGTTTGTTTCTTGAGGTTCTAGTTGTTTTCAATTGGGATCCTAGCACTTGTGCAGCAGTGGAAGTCCCCTCTTTTTTCTCCTGCGGAAGTAATGGAATTTTTATTTTGATATGCATATTCTTTAGTCTCCCTTTTCTCGTAGTTTCGGAAAAATCATCATTGAAGCATAAGAAATGGAAGAAAAAATCACTTCTAAATTTGGCTAAAGTCTCACATTTTCCAAGCAAATCTGCTAAATTGAAAAAAGGTCGAGAAGAACGTATCCTATCTCATGTGGAATCATTGCTAGAGGAAGAAGAGTAATTTGAGTATATGCAAGGGGACCCCTTCAATTCGTATACAGCAACAACGGTACCGTTATGGTCGCCCGCAGATACAACGGGGCCCGT
>Ga0066826_10001756_pt1 | contig 11057 bp, 8 predicted proteins | sample ETNtaG_12_FD_65496 | JGI IMG/M metagenome (GOLD analysis project Ga0066826, IMG submission 65496) | Marine microbial and viral communities from oxygen minimum zone, Eastern Pacific Ocean - ETNP201306SV49 | ecosystem: Environmental > Aquatic > Marine > Oceanic | place: Pacific Ocean: Eastern... | reverse complement strand
GAAGGGCCATCGCTCAACGGATAAAAGGTACGCCGGGGATAACAGGCTGATACCCCCCAAGAGTTCACATCGACGGGGGTGTTTGGCACCTCGATGTCGGCTCATCACATCCTGGGGCTGGAGCAGGTCCCAAGGGTATGGCTGTTCGCCATTTAAAGTGGTACGCGAGCTGGGTTTAGAACGTCGTGAGACAGTTCGGTCCCTATCTGCTGTGGGCGTTGGAGATTTGAGGGAAGCTAATCCTAGTACGAGAGGACCGGATTGGACGAACCTCTGGTGTTCCGGTTGTCACGCCAGTGGCATTGCCGGGTAGCTATGTTCGGAAGGGATAACCGCTGAAAGCATCTAAGCGGGAAGCCTCTCCCAAGATTAGATCTCCCATAGACTTCGGTCTACTAAAGAGTCGTCATAGACTATGACGTTGATAGGCAAGGTGTGTAAGCGTTGTGAGGCGTTGAGCTAACTTGTACTAATAACTCGTGAGGCTTGATCATGTAACCTTAAGAAAGGTTCCATTGTTCAGGAATAACATATTTGTAGTGAAAAAGAATTACATACCAGTTTGCCTGATGACAATAGCAGTTTGGTACCACCTGATCCCATCTCGAACTCAGAAGTGAAACGAACTAACGCCAATGGTAGTGCAAGGTCTCCTTGTGTGAGAGTAGGTAATCGTCAGGCTTTTTTCTTTGAAAGGCTCTCAGATTTATCTGGGAGCCTTTTTTTTGTATTAAAATAAGTAAATGGATATCACTGAAATTTCAGACCGTATGGAGCTTGAAAAACTTGTTACTGACTATGCAACTGCTGTGGATACTAAAAATTTTCAAGAGTTTAATAATTTATTTACAAAAGATGCTCATATTGACTACACAGCAGTGGGCGGGATAGCTGGCAACCTTCAAGAAATTATAAAGTACTTAGAAACAGCATTAGATCATTTTCCAAATTATCAACATTTAATTTCAAATATCTCTCTTACCTTAAATGGGAATTCGGCTACTGGAAAAGTCATGTGCTTTAATCCAATGCAAACAGAAGATGAACAAGTCTTCTTTCTTGGAATGTGGTATCAAGATACTTATGAGAAAATAAATGACAAATGGTTTATTGCCTCAAGAGTCGAAGAGAGTTCCTGGGCTCATAATGTTCCAAGCTCCATCAACACCAAGCCTCAAAAATGATAATTGGTCTTACTGGCGGCATAGGGTGTGGTAAATCAGCCGCAGCCAATTTTTTTCAAAATGAAGGCATCACTGTTATAGATGCAGATGATTTAGCTAGAGAGGCAATTGAAACAAATACCCCTGGTTTTGAAAGTATAGTAAATTATTTTGGATCTAAAATTGTTGATTCTGATGGCTTAATTAACAGAGCGCATTTAAGAAAAGAAGTTTTTGATGATGAAGAGAAAAAAAAGGTTCTAGAATCTATTATTCACCCATTAGTAAGAGATTTGATGGCTAAAAAAATAACAGCCTCAAATTCTCCGTATTCAATTATCATGGTGCCACTAATTTTTGAGACCAACAGCATGAGTAACTATAATAGAATTTTGGTTATTGATTGCGATCCAAGACTTCAGCTTGAAAGAGCAATCTTACGAGATAACAACTCCAAAGAGCAGATTCAAAAAATTATAGACTCTCAATGCACTCGAGAAGAAAGAATAAGTATCGCTAATGATATTATTCCTAATAATGATTCCATAAAAAATTTAAAAACTAGAACCATAGCAATGCATAAATTTTATTTAGGTCTTTTGTAAGAATGAAAAAGGATTGTCCACAATGCAACAAAGACACTGATCTAAGCCCAACTAATATTTATCGTCCATTTTGCTCTGAAAAATGTAAATTGATTGATTTTGGAACTTGGACCAACGAAGAAAAGCTAATTAGCAGGCCTATTGAATCAGAAGATTTTTATCAAGATTAAGTTCAGATTAAATTATTTTCCATTCCCCAGTTTCTATTAAAGATTTAGCTTTTTTATACTTTAATTCTTTTGTCTCTTTGCCATTAGTAATTTTTACAATTTCATTTCTTTGTAACTTTGGTTCATCTGTTTTAATTGTTTCTACCTTTGCTAATTGCCCTGGTTCAGGGTTCGGATTATTTCCTATAACCGGTTTAATTTGTTCTTGTTGGAGTTTCATTTCTTTATTTTGCTGGGCTTCACGAGATCTTGCTTCTAACTCCTGAATCTCTTCTTCGCTGGCAAGCTCTATTCTAAATAGGACTTTAATAGCTTCGCTATTAATCTCATTTAACATTACTTCAAACATTTCAAATGCTTCACGTTTATATTCATTTTTTGGATTTTTTTGAGCGTAAGCTCTTAAACCGACACTTTGTCTTAAGTGGTCCATTTCAGCCAAATGATCTTTCCAATGAACATCTAGGATTTGTAGCATTACTTGCTTTTCTAGTTGAGCGAGATTGTCTCCAATCTTAAAATATTTTTCTTTGTATTTCTTTGCTGCGCTGTTAGAAATAAGATTTGCAATCGTATCTGGAGTCAACTTTTGGTCATTCCTCACTTTTGCCGCTATATTGTCCTGGATGAAGAAGTGATCAAGCAGATATTTGTCTAATTCCTCCAATCTCCACTGACTCTCGACAGAATCCAAGGGAACGAAATCATTAGAAACTGCACGCATCTCCTCATTAATCAAATCATTTACTGCTTCTGAAATATTGTCCTCGTTAAGCAGTTGATTTCTTAATGAATAGATTGCTTGTCGCTGATCATTTGCAACGTCATCATATTCCAATAGGTTCTTTCTTATATCGAAATTTCTACTCTCTATTCTTTTTTGTGCATTTTCTATGCCGCGAGAAAGCATCTTATGTTCAATGTGATCATCACCCATTCCAATTCTTTCAAAAAGACCTCTTCGGCTATCAGATATAAATAATCTTAATAAGTCGTCTTCTAGGGATAAGAAAAACTTTGAATAGCCTGGATCTCCCTGTCTTCCTGCTCGGCCTCTTAACTGGTTATCAATCCTTCGCGACTCATGTCTCTCAGTTCCAAGGATATGCAGACCCCCAGCCTCAAGAACCACTTTATGTCTTTTTTCCCACTCACCATCACCAATATTTTCCTTGCCTCCCAATACAATATCGGTCCCTCTTCCAGCCATATTTGTCGCTATAGTTACTACGCCTGGACGCCCAGCATTTGCAATAACCTCAGCTTCTTTTTCATGTTGTTTTGCATTGAGTACTTGATGAGAAATATTTTTTTTATTCAATAGGGAAGAAACTATTTCTGATGATTCCACAGATGCTGTGCCAACTAATATTGGCGCATCTTTTTTGCGCAATAGCTCTATTTCTTTAATCAAAGCTTTAAATTTTGCAGCTTGAGTAAGAAAAACCAAATCGTCATTATCCTCTCTAGCCATCGGCTTATTTGTTGGGATAATCGAAACATTTAGTCCGTATATTTCAGCAAATTCAGCTGCCTCAGTATCAGCGGTACCTGTCATCCCAGATAGTTGATTAAAGAGTCGAAAGAAGTTTTGGTAAGTTGTAGATGCAAGGGTTTGAGACTCTCTCTGAATGGGTGTGTTTTCTTTGCATTCAAGGGCTTGATGGATCCCTTCGCTCATTCTTCGTCCCGGCATTGTTCTGCCAGTGTGCTCATCAATCAGAAGAACTTCTTGACCCCTGACCAAGTAGTGAACGTTCTTCTTAAATAAAAATGCAGCTTTTAAAGTTGCGTTTACATAACGCATGATTTTTAAATTACTTACGGAATATAGGCTATCTTCAGATTGAAGTAACCCCAGCTCTTCAAGATGCCTCTCAACAACCATATACCCATCATCAGTGAGTTCTATTGATCTATTTTTTTCATCAATAATATAGTGACCTATCTCATCTTCGGTGAGCGGCTCATCCTCGGTTCCTTCTCTTAATTGTTGTTTTAGATTTGGGATAATTTTTTTAATTTGAACATAGTAATCCGCACTTTCATTTGAGGGGCCAGAAATAATTAAGGGTGTTCGAGCCTCATCAATAAGAATCGAATCCACCTCATCCACAATTGCAAAATCTAGTGAGCATTGGAGTTTATCTTCTGCACGAAGAGCCATATTGTCTCTTAAATAATCAAAACCTAGTTCGCCATTAGTGGCATAGATAACATCGCATTGGTAAGCAGATTTTTTCTCTTCAAATGATTGGTTTGAATAAACAACTCCAACTGTCAGCCCGAGGCATTCATATATTGGTCTCATCCAATCAGCATCCCTCTTGGCCAGATAATCATTCACTGTAACTAATACCACTTTATTACCTTTGACTGCATTCAGGTAGGCTGGCAGGGTGGCAACCAAAGTTTTCCCTTCTCCGGTTTTCATTTCAGCAATATTTCCCTCTGAAAGAGCTATACCTCCGAGCATCTGAGCATCAAAATGTCTTAGACCTATTGTCCTGACACTTGCTTCGCGAGTTGCTGCAAAAGCATGGGCTAATAAATCAAACCTGGCATCTTCTGATGTTTCCTTTAATTTATTTCTTAGACCAGCTAATTCATCATCACTTAGCTGCTGATAATCTGATTCCAGCTCATTAATTTGATTTACAGATACTTGCATGCGCTTTAATGCTCGCTGATTACTGCTTCCAAATATTTTGGTTAAAAATGACATGAATTTAATCGTTAATAATTATGTTGTTCTACTCAGAGCTATATAGCATCCCCAAAAGGTGCTCTAGCATATGATATGGGGGCAATTGAAGAATCTTCAAATGTAACTACCTCCCAAGCATCTTCAGACGCCAATATCTTTCTTAATAATTCATTGTTAAGAGAGTGGCCTGACTTATAGCCTGAAAATTGACCAATAAGATTATGTCCAAGTAGGTATAAATCTCCTATGGCATCAAGCATTTTATGCTTTACAAATTCATCATCGAATCTAAGACCTTCTTCATTCAAAATACTATCTTCTCCAAGAACAATTGCATTATGAGCACTCGCCCCTAGGGCCAATCCTTGAGATTGAAGAGTATCTTTGTCTTTTACTGATCCAAAAGTTCTTGCCCTGCAAACCTCTTTTACAAAAGAGGTGGAGGAAAAATCAATTGATGATTTTTGAGCATGTTTTTGAATGGTTGGATCATCAAAGTCAATTTCAAATGAAACCTTAAAACCATCAAACGGCTTGATAGCTGCGTATGTGTCTCCGCGTTCAACACGAACTTCTTTTTTAACTTTAATAAATTTTTTTAATTTTTCTTGTACCTCTAATCCAGCTGATTGAATTAAAAATACAAATGGACTTGCGCTGCCATCCATAATAGGAATTTCTGGACCATCAACTTTGATAATGCAGTTATCAATTCCAAGTCCTGCAATTGCAGATAGCAGATGCTCTATGGTTCCAATTTTGTAACCTTCCTTAAAAAGAGCAGTTGAAAGGGTCGTATCTCCAACATTTTCAAATATTGCTGGAATACTTATTTCAGGATCTAGGTCTGTCCTAATAAAAGTAATGCCTGCATCTACTGGGGCTGGTAAAAGCTCCAATGTCATATCTTTCCCACTGTGCAGACCAACTCCTACAGCTTTGATGGGGTTTTTTATGGTCCTTTGGTTAAGCATTCAATTCGTTCAAAGATTATATTTAATTAAGCCATTGTAAATGAATTTTATGCTAACTTCTGCCTCGCAATTTCAAAAAGTATTACCCCAGTAGCAACCGAAACATTTAAACTATTAATTGTTTTGTTCTTTGATAAAGTGCAAATTTTTGAACATTTTTTCAATGTTTTCTCTCTCACACCATCTTCTTCAGAGCCCATGATTACTAACATGGGTTTGTTTAGATCTAATTCAGTATGTATTGAGTCTGCGTGTTCACTTGTTCCTAGGATGAGATAGCCAAGCTTTTCAAAGTGCTTCAAACTATTAATTAAGTTGGTGACTGTAAAGATTTGAATTGCCTCTGTTCCACCAGCTGAAACTTGCCTTACTAGTGGGGTGATTGGGGAGCAATGATGTTTGTTGATGATGACGCCAGCAACATTGCTAGCAGCTGCAGATCTAATACATGCCCCAAGGTTGCGTGGATCAATGACATTATCGATAACTAAAAATGTAGGATTATCATGCTGAATATTTTCTTCATACTTTTTAAGATCACTTAGACCGAGGTTTGCCTCATTTTTAAGAATAGCTTCGGGGTGTTGAGCTAAACTTTTCTTCCTTTCTATTGAGACTGAAAGGTTTTCAGCCATAGTAATTAAATTTTGAACTCTATCATCGCTGCGATTAGCTGGTATAAAGATTTTTTTTATATTTTCGGGTGAAAGCTTTAAGAGCATTTCAATGCTGTGAAAACCCACACGAAGATTTGCAGAATTTTTATTTTCCATTTGAAATTACTAAATTTATCTTTCTTTCAAGAGGAAAGATAGCGGCAATTTTAACTTTAATTTTTTGTCCAAGCTTATAAATACCGCCTCTTCTTTTTCCCTTCAGCGCATTGCGATCTGGTAAAAAATGATATCGGTCATCAGGTAAATCAGATACATGCAATAGGCCTGAGATAAAGTAAGGATCTAAATTAACGAACAATCCAAAGTCTGTCACACCAGTGACAACACCATCCATCGTTGATCCTATTTTTGTTTTAAGATAGGTGCAAATTAATACTTGTTCCACTTGTCTAGATGCTTTTTCAGCTCGCCTTTCTAACATTGAGGAGTTCTCACACTCATCTTGCAATTCATTTTGTCTTGTTTGGGTTTTCTTTTGCGCCAAAGATGAGTTAATTAATCTATGCACCAATAAATCAGGATACCTCCTTATTGGGGATGTGAAATGCGAGTATTGCTTTAATTGCAATCCAAAATGCCCTAAATTATTTGTTGAATATTCTGCTCTGGCTAGAGTTTGAAGCACCAAGATTTGGCCAGTATCATCATTGTTTTTGTTAGCTTGCTCAAGACATAAGTTAACAACTTCCAAAGGTGATAATTTTTTGACTACTTTGGGTGGGATCTTGAAATGTTTCTTTAGTGCCTCAAGCTTGCTTGGATCAGGATCTTCATGAATCCTATAAACCCCAAGGCCAAGACGCTCTTCCATAAACTCAGCTGCAGACTCATTGGCAAGAAGCATAGACTCTTCAACAAGCTTGTGTGCAAAAAGAGATGTTTTGATAACTATATTCTTAACTTCTTTAGTTTTATTTAACTCTATGATTGCTTCTTTCGGGTTAATTTCTAAAGCCCTTCTCTGATTGCGGAGCTTTAATCTAAGACTGGTAAGATCTTTCAGATGCTTTATTGAATCGCGAATTCCAGCCTGCTTGATATTGGATGACTTATTTAGATGTTTTTCCACTTGATTATATGTAAGCCGAGCTTTTGAATTAATCAGACCCCCGTAAAACTTATATTTTTTTCTTTTGCCATCTAAGCCAATAGACATTTCACATATCATCGAGCATCTATCTTCATTAGGCCTTAAAGAGCATATTCCATTTGATAAATTCTCTGGAAGCATTGGGATAACTGTTCCTGGAAAGTAAACAGAAGTCCCTCTCTTCTTTGCTTCTTTGTCTAGTTTTGAGCCTGGGGTTACATAAAAAGATACATCCGCAATAGCCACATAGAGAGTATAGCTATTGCTATTTTTTAAGCAGTAAACCGCATCATCAAAATCTTTAGCGTCCTCACCATCAATGGTCGCAAAGGGCAGTTTCCTTAAATCTTTCCTATATTTAGCGGTTTTCTTTTTGCCAGCTACCTGGTCTGCTTCTTTCAATACATCGGAGCGCCATTTTGATGGCAGTTCGTGCATTGAGATGGCATCCTGAATAGCTTCTTTATACATTTTATTTTATTTTTATTGTAATTTTAACGTGATGTTATAACATCCCTATATGAATTTTAGATCCAAGGGCAAAACTATCTCATTCATTGGGTTATTTTTCCTTGCAAGTATATCACTGCATTCATTTGCGCACATTGATGAAGCTCCCGTAACACAGGGGCCGCAAATAGAATGCCAATCTTGTCATAATGATATTTCATCTGATATCGAGTCTTTTTCTTATATCAATGAATATTTTCAGAAAGAATCCCTTAGTCTTGAATTTTCTCAAGACTTCTATCCAGAACTTAAAAAGCCATTTAATTCGCAGGCACCTCCAAAAATTTAATTAAAAATTTAAATTTTTGTCATTACATTTTTAAAGGAGGTTAGCCATGACAGACAAATTGTATTATTTATTACCATTTTTATTTTTTACTTTTACTTCATCAAGTTCATTTGCATCTGAGGTTGAAGAAGTCATTTTAGTAGGCTCATATATTGAATCTAAGGAATTAAATGCATCGCCAGTAGATGTTATTTCAGATGAAGATTTTAAAAACCTAAGAGTAACCAGCGTTGTTGAATTGAGCAAATACTTAAGTGTGGCTTCAGGCTCTCATTTCCAAACTAATGCTTTAGATGGAGTTGATCAAGGCATGGCTGCAATTACGCTTCGAGGTTTAGATCATGCTTCGACACTCGTTCTAATAAATCAAAAAAGGCAAACTCATGCAGGAACTCCATCTCATGAAGGAGAGGGGTATATAGACATTAATATTATCCCTGAAATTGCATTGGAGAGAATAGAAATATTAAAAGATGGCGCTACTTCCTTGTATGGATCTGATGCTGTGGCAGGGGTAATTAATTTTCATACCTATCATGCATTTGATGGTTTAAGAATTTCTGCATCCAGTCAGAAAACCTCAAGCTATGATCAAAAAGACACTTCAATAGGAGTTCTATATGGTGGAAATGCATTAAATGGAAACTATGTACTTGCTCTAAGTACGATGAGTAGATCTCCATTAAATGCTAGCGAGATCCCAAAGATTGCTGAATTAGGATTAAGCGGGCTGGGGAATAGCTTTAAGATCACAGAAATAGATTCTGTAGAATCTGGGATCTATGCTGGAAACTATACTAAGAATCAAACAGTTCCTGATCCAGATTGTATTCAAAATGGAGGCGTGCTGAGTGGACAAAGATGTAAATTTCTTTATGGCGAAAGATTCAACATAGTTAATGATGAGGATCACTTAAAAGGATACTTTTATTTTGAAAGACCTGTGGCAAACATTGACTACTCTATGACTTTGCTTGCGGCTTCTATTGATGTAAATGACAACCCTCAATCTCCATCTTATCCGGCACTATCATATTTATCTAAAGAAATCCTTCCGGGTCAGGGGGGAAGCCCATTCAATGTACCTGTGATTTGGTATGGAAGACCCTTAGGTTCAGCATTCCCATCCCCTAATTCACCCAAAGCTATTTCACAATACCATTTTAGTAACAGTTTAAAATTTGATATCTCAGAAGATTTAAATTTTGAATTATCACTGACTGCAAGTGAGCATGAAAATAAACATAATCGACCTGATACTGTTGAGTCAAGATTTGAGGCTTCAATTATTGGGCAGGGAGGATTAAATGGAAATGAGCAGTGGAATATATTTTCACCATTGGAAAATTCTCCAAGTTTAATTAGTTACATAAAAGGATCAGAAACTTCAATCAAGACAGGAAGTCTTCTTTCTCTTGATGGGATTCTAATAGGCCAAAAAAATGGAATTGATTTTGCGCTAGGTTTTCAATTTAATTCTGAAGATCTTGAGATAAAATACTCTGAAGGCAGCATAGCTACCTTTGATTCAAATGGAAAACTTACAAAAGGAGCTGATTTGCTTTTCTTAGGCGGTGGTAAAAATGTAAATACTAGCAGAGACAAACAAGCTATTTTTTTTGAAACCAATAAAAACTTTGCTGAAAAATTAGACCTTATTCTATCGGGTCGCTATGAAAAGCTAGAAAATGATTCTTCATTCGATCCAAAACTCTCTTTTAAGTATTCCTCTTCAAATGAACTCTTTTTCAGAGGCTCGATTGGTACTTCTTTTACCACCCCCTCAATGGCTCAAATGTTTTCTTCAGAGATACAACTCGGTAGTGTCAGGGATGTTGATGATTCTCCATTTGTTCGTTTGGCTCTTTTAGGAAATAAAGATTTGAAACCGGCAACCTCAGAAAATATGAGCTTTGGATTTGTATGGAATATTTCTGATGCAGTCGATTTAACTATTGATTATTGGGCCATAGATTACGAAGATCGTATTGAAGTAGAAAGTGCTCAAGTATTGCTAAATACCAATCCATATGCTGCAAGCGTTACAAGAAATCAATTTGGAGAATTAATTGCGGTGAGCACTTCATATTTTAATGAAGAAAAAACAGAGGTTAATGGTATCGATGTAGAATTGAATTTTTTTAAATCTACAGGATATGGAGACTTTAGTTATTCAGTAAAAGCCACACAGGTATCTGAATTTCTTACCCCAGAACATCACGAAGAAGAGGAACACGAAGAAGAGGAACACGAAGAAGAGGAACACGAAGAGCATTCAATGATGATCAATAGGGTTGGCAAGTTTAACTATGATGCACACACTCATTCTTTACCTAAGTTGAGATTAAATACTTTCTTTAGCTGGACCATAAATGACTTGGTCATTGGAATGAATTCAAGATATGTCGATGGGTATTCGAATGAACGTCAGATTCCTGCATCTGCCATAAGTCTTGGTTATACAAGTTACATCAAATCATTTTTAGTGCATGATTTTTCAATTAAAAAATCTGTTCAACTATCAACTGGAGAGTTGCAACTAGGTCTTGGAGTGATGAATGCTTTCGATAAAAAAGCACCGTTGCTATATGACGCTCCTGACTTTAGTTTTGATACTCGAGTACATGATCCAAGAGGGCGATTAATCAATATTACCGTAGAATTTAATCTTTAAAGAAATATGATGAGTGTATTTAAAATATCCATCATATTTTTTGAATTTCATCTCTTATCTGCTATAAAGTTTAGATAAGATTTTATGTTTTAAATCAACAAGAATAATGAGAATAGAGATAGATCAAACAAGCGATGAACTGATGACAGGTCCTGGAGATCTTTACGCAAAAGAGATTTCAGGAGCTGGAAATGCCTT
>Ga0066826_10001750_pt1 | contig 11078 bp, 8 predicted proteins | sample ETNtaG_12_FD_65496 | JGI IMG/M metagenome (GOLD analysis project Ga0066826, IMG submission 65496) | Marine microbial and viral communities from oxygen minimum zone, Eastern Pacific Ocean - ETNP201306SV49 | ecosystem: Environmental > Aquatic > Marine > Oceanic | place: Pacific Ocean: Eastern... | reverse complement strand
GCATGGTCTTGAGTTGAGAAAATATTACAGGAGGTCCATCGTACCTCGGCACCTAAGGCTGTTAGCGTTTCAATAAGAACAGCAGTCTGAATGGTCATATGAATACACCCTAGAATCCGTGCTCCTGCTAGGGGTTGTTCGGCGCGATATTTTTCACGTAGCGCCATTAGTGCTGGCATTTCAGATTCAGCGATAGAGATTTCCTTCTTACCCCAATCGGCAAGAGAGATATCGGCAACCTTATAGTCGTCGAATGCAGTCATTATGTAGTTCCTTATGTATTAATATTAAAGCTAATAAACGTTGTTTGTTGTTACAGCGCTTTTTTCAGAAGCGCTACTTTGTCGGTATTTTCCCAAGTAAAGTTTTCCTCTTCGCGACCAAAGTGACCATAGGCAGCGGTAGCTTGATAAATTGGCCGACGTAGATCCAGCATCTGAATAAGGCCGCTTGGGCGAAGATCAAAGTGCTCACGAACTAGATTGGAGATTTCGTCCTCTGAAAGCTTACCCGTACCATAGGTATCTAAGCTAATAGAGGTGGGCTCAGAAACACCTATGGCGTAGGAAATCTGAATTTCACAACGATCAGCAAGACCAGCAGCAACGATATTCTTTGCCACATAGCGACCGGCGTAGGCCGCAGAGCGATCAACCTTGGTGGGATCTTTCCCAGAAAAAGCACCGCCGCCATGGTGAGCCATACCTCCATAGGTATCGACGATAATTTTGCGGCCAGTTAGACCACAATCACCCACTGGGCCACCAATAATAAACTGACCGGTGGGGTTTATGTGGTATTGAGTTCCTTCATGTAGCCACTCTTCTGGCAAAATAGGGGCGATAATTTCAGATCGAACCGCTTCTTGTAAATCGCCCAAAGAAATATCTGGAGAATGTTGGGTCGAAAGCACAACTGCATCAATGGCCACAGGCTTGCCTTGGTCATAACGAAGGGTCACTTGGCTTTTAGCATCGGGCCGTAACCAGGGAAGAGTGCCATTTTTACGCACTTCCGCTTGCCGCTTTACCAACAGGTGGGAGTAGTAGATAGGTGCCGGCATCAGCACAGAGGTTTCGTTGGTCGCATATCCAAACATTAAGCCTTGGTCTCCTGCGCCAATATCTTTGTTCTCACCAGCATCAACACCTTGGGCTATATCATTAGACTGTTTGCCAATGGCATTTAACACTGCACAGGTATTTCCATCAAAGCCGACTTCAGAATTGTCATAACCAATATCTGTAATAACGTTGCGCACGACTTCTTCGAGGTCAACATAGGTATCTGTTCTTACTTCCCCAGCTATGATGGTCATTCCGGTTTTCACCATAGTTTCTACTGCGACCCTAGAGTCCGGATCATCTGAGATAATAGCGTCAACAACGGCGTCAGAAATCTGATCAGCCATTTTGTCAGGGTGTCCTTCAGAAACAGACTCTGACGTAAATACATTATAAGTAGACATAAAATTTCCTTAAATTAACTTTTTTATAAACTGAATTGGCGTAACTGGATGCGGAATCCGTTACGTTGTGTAAGATAAAGGCTACTACCTTCTTTTAAGCCCGCGGATTCAGCCCAACGGGTTAGAGCTTCAGGCTCAAAGCCAAGCCAGATATCACCGCAGGAATCTTTAACCCATTCCTGATCATGGGCACATAAATCTGTAATAATTAAAACACCGTTTTTATTCAGCAACTTAGCGCAATCGCTAATAATATCGGCAGGCGTTGGATTGTGGTGTAACACCATATTGAGGGAAACTAAATCATATTTAGTACCTTGATTTAAAGCCTGTTGAGTATCGCCAATGACAAATTCTATATCTTGAAGCCCTTGCGCGGAGGCTCTCGCAATGGACTGCTCTAGCATTTCTTCAGAGTTATCTAGGGCAGTAACCTTATCAAAGACAGAGGCAAGAGCCTTTAAAAACTGACCATACCCCGGACCAATTTCTAAAGCGCACTGGCGGCCCGCAGCATGCCTTGGTAAAAATTCCTCAATACTTTCGCCATAGTCCGACCAACTGGCAATCAAGTCTTGATTTTGTTCGAATCGGTCAGCATTTTGATTAAAAAATGCCACTGAAGCTGCCGAGCGATCTGCATTAATGGTAGCGAGGCGATTGGTGTAATCTAAGTCAAGAGCCGCTAAATCAATGGTCTGAAAAAGGCTATCCTGTAGGTTCTGTAGATCGGGGTCAGGATTTAGCTCATTTCGACGGTAAAATATAGAAGTGCCCTCTCTGCGTGTTGCGACAAGAGACGCATTAGCAAGAATTTTCAAATGATGACTCATCGCTGACTGACGAATATCAAAAACACCGCATAATTCTAGGACTCCATAAGCATTTTGTTGCAATACTTTTAATATCTGCATACGCAACGGATCTCCCGCAGCTTTACACAGGGCGGTAATAGCACTGGTGTCCGTAGCAGACCGGGGCTCTTTTTCAAATTGGACGTTGGATAACATGCCGGCATGGTATCATGGAGGCTTGATATATCAAAATATTTTTATATATCAAAAAGAATATAAGATTTTCCTGAGCGCTATAATTATCCTGCATGCCAATAACGAATATCGGTTTACTGATAAGGCTGTCTGAGAGACAATAACTGACTCTAATTTTCCCTTTAGGAGTAAAAATTCATGGCCTCACGTAGAGACCTCGCTAATGCTATCCGTGCGCTCAGTATGGACGCTGTACAACAAGCTAACAGTGGCCACCCAGGAGCTCCAATGGGGATGGCAGACATCGCCGAAGTGCTTTGGAATGATTACCTTGTTCATAATCCAGCTGATCCTGATTGGGTTAATCGGGACCGCTTCGTTCTATCTAATGGTCATGGTTCGATGCTTTTGTATTCCCTCTTGCATCTGACAGGGTATGAATTACCGATTGAGGAAATCAAAAACTTTCGCCAGTTGCATTCAAAAACTCCAGGTCATCCGGAGTATGGTTATGCGCCGGGCGTAGAGACGACCACAGGGCCCCTTGGCCAAGGAATTAGCAACGCAATTGGTATGGCTTTAGCAGAGAAGGTGTTGGCTGCTCAGTTTAATCGCCCAGGACACAATATTGTTGATCATCGAACCTACACATTTCTTGGCGACGGTTGCCTGATGGAAGGTATTTCTCATGAGGTGTGCTCTTTGGCTGGAACCTTAGGGCTCGGTAAGTTAATCGCTTTTTATGATGATAATGGTATTTCTATCGACGGTGAGGTTGAAGGTTGGTTTAGCGATGATACTCCGGCTCGCTTTGAGGCTTACGGGTGGCAGGTGGTTACTGATATTGATGGCCATGACTGTGCTGCGATAAAGGCGGCTATCGAGGTTGCCCAAGGTGAGCCCAATAAGCCTACTCTGATCTGCTGTAAGACGGTTATTGGATTTGGTTCTCCAAACAAGCAAGGAAAGGAAGATTGTCATGGCGCACCACTGGGTGCAGACGAAGTTGTGCTAGCTCGCGAGCAATTGGGCTGGACTCATGCGCCTTTTGAGATCCCCAGCGACCTCTACGAAGGATGGGATGCCTCTGCGAAAGGAGCTTCCGCCCAATCATTTTGGAACGAGCAACTAGATACGTATCGGAAGGAATTCCCTGACCTTGCCATTGAGTTTGAACGACGCACAAGTGGCCAACTCCCCACAGATTTCGGCGAGAAAGCAGATGCTTATATTGCTGATTGCCAGGCTAAAATGGAAAAAATAGCCTCTCGAAAAGCATCACAAAATTGTTTGAATGCCTATGGTCCGTTGCTACCTGAACTACTTGGTGGTTCAGCTGATTTGGCAGGCTCTAATTTAACTATCTGGTCTGGATCCAAAGACATCAGCGCGGATAATGCTGATGGTAATTACATTTATTATGGCGTTCGTGAGTTCGGTATGAGCGCAATGATGAATGGTATTGCGCTGCATGGTGGGTTCATTAATTACGGTGCTACTTTTTTAATGTTCATGGAATATGCGCGCAATGCTGTGCGAATGGCTGCCATTATGAAGCAGCAGAGTATATTCGTTTATACCCATGACTCTATTGGTTTAGGTGAGGATGGCCCGACTCACCAGCCGGTTGAGCAACTTAGCGCTTTGCGCTCAACCCCTAACTTAAACACCTGGCGTCCATGCGATACAGTCGAGTCGGCCGTATGCTGGAAAAGTGCCATCGAAAATCAAAATGGGCCAAGTGCGCTTGTGTTTAGTCGACAGGGCCTTGCACCAATGTCACGAAGCGACGAACAGGTTGCGGCGATTGCTCGTGGTGGCTATGTGTTAAAGGACTCCGCCGATCCTCAGGCGATTCTTATTGCTACTGGTTCAGAAGTTGAACTAGCGATGCAGGCCGCAGACACATTGGCGGGGAAAGGCATTAGCACTCGCGTAGTTTCTATGCCCTGCGCTGAAATATTTTCTGCTCAAGGAGCAGATTATCAAGACTCAGTACTGCCCCCAGCAGTAAGAGCAAGGGTTGCGGTAGAGGCATTACACGCAGATTATTGGCATAAATTTGTAGGCCTTGATGGTCGAGTAGTTGGTATGCGTAGCTTTGGAGAGTCTGCTCCTGGCGGCGAGCTAATGAAAGAGTTTGGCTTTACGGTAGAAAACGTTATTGCGAATGTCTTGGAGGCAATTGGCTAGTGTTACGGGTCGCCATTAATGGTTATGGTCGTATAGGGCGCTCAGTCTTGCGGGCTCTATACGAATCAAATGCCAGGCAGTGGGTTCAAGTCGTCGCGATTAATGAGCCTGCAGAAACCAAAACCATAGCACACCTAACACGTTATGACTCGACCCATGGAAGGTTTCCAGGGACCGTTGATTGGCAACAAGATAAGCTAGTGGTGAATGGCGATGTCATCCAAATTTACCATCAAGAAGATCTCAACCAGTTGCCTTGGGCGAATTTTGGTATTGATGTCGTTTTAGAATGCAGTGGAACTTTTAGCGATCGTTCAACGGCCGAAACCCATTTAAAGGCTGGTGCTACGCGAGTTCTTTTTTCTCAGCCTGCTGAGCCGAACGTTGATGCAACTATCGTCTATGGGGTTAACCACCAGGTTTTAAGTGGGCATGAAACTATTATATCCAGTGCATCCTGCTCGACGAATTGTGTGGTGCCTGTGATTAGTGTCCTTAACGATTCTTTTGGCGTCGATGGCGGCGTGATTACTACCATTCACTCAGCAATGAATGATCAGCCAGTTATTGACGCTTACCACCATACGGATCTTCGCAAAACAAGAGGCGCAATGCAGTCTATTATTCCTGTTGATACAGAACTTGCCCTTGGCATAGACCGTTTACTTCCAGAGCTGACGGGACGATTTCAGGCGCAAGCAATGAGAGTCCCTACGGCAAATGTATCTGCAATTGATTTATCCATTATGCTGAATAATCAGGTTGATGTAGATATCATTAATCGGGCTTTAGCTAATGCAAGCGAGGGATATTTGGCTGATGTCCTTGGGTATACTGAAGAGCCACTTGCTTCATGTGACTTTAACCATGACCCGCGCAGTGGAATTGTCGATGCTAGTCAGACTAAGGTGAGCCAAAACAAACTGGTTAAAGTTTTGATTTGGTTTGATAACGAATGGGGTTATGCCAATCGCATGTTAGATACTCTTCGCCATTGGTCTACATTATTTAAAACAGCAGGTTAAGACTTTACTAATAGAGATTGAAAATCCAAAAGGATATAGGGTAAATGAAAGTAAAACTGATGACTGATCTAGATTTGAGGGGTCGTCGAGTACTGATTCGTGAAGATCTTAATGTTCCACTTAAAGAGGGCCAAATCACCAGTGCGGCGCGACTAAAAGCTGCGGCGCCCACCGTTCGATATGCGCTTGATAGTGGGGCGCAGGTGATTGTCATGTCTCATCTGGGAAGACCTATCGAAGGCGAATTTAGCACCGAATTTAGCTTGGCTCCTATTGCTAATTATTTAGGGAAATTACTTGACCAAAAGGTACATCTCATAAAAGACTGGAAAGATGGGAGTATTGTCAATATTCATCGCCTAGTGATGTTAGAAAATGTGCGATTTAACATTGGTGAAAAAAGCAACTCAGATAGTTTGGCTCAGGCTTATGCTGAGCTTTGTGATATTTTCGTAATGGATGCTTTTGGGACAGCACATCGAGCCCAAGCTTCAACTCATGGCGTTGCTAAATATGCACCATCGGTATGTGCTGGGCCACTTTTAGCGAATGAGTTAGATGCGTTAGAGCAGGCCCTAGCTAATCCAACACCCCCAGTTGCAGCCATTGTTGGTGGCTCTAAAGTATCCACTAAGTTAATGGTACTGGAAAGCTTGGCAGATAAGGTCGATCAGTTGATTGTCGGCGGTGGGATTGCAAACACGTTTCTTGCTGCAGCAGGAAAGCCCGTGGGCAAGTCTCTTTTTGAGGCTGATTTAATACCCGCAGCACAGGCGCTTATGTCGAAAGTTAATATCCCAATACCGTCTGACGTTATCGTCGGTAAAGAGTTTTCTGAGACTGCAGAAGCTGTTGTAAAGTTAGTTGATGATGTGGAGGAAGATGATATGATTTTTGATATCGGACCTGAATCGGCTAAACAATTGGCTGAAATGATTACAACCATGGGCACAATTATATGGAATGGCCCTGTTGGAGTTTTTGAGTTCCCGCAGTTTAGTCAGGGTACACAAATATTAGCCAGAGCTATAGCCGATAGTGATGCGTTCTCTATTGCAGGCGGCGGAGATACTTTGGCCGCCGTTGATAAATATGATATCGCAGACCAGGTGTCATATATCTCTACTGGCGGCGGTGCATTTTTAGAATATGTTGAAGGAAAACAGCTCCCAGCTGTTGCAATATTGCTGAATCGAGCGGAACAATTAGTTTAAAAATAGAGAACTTAAACTTAAACCTAAAACTAGAATTACATTGAAAGACAGAAAGGAGATTGCCCATGGCGCTTATTTCACTCAGGCAAATGCTAGATCATGCTGCCGAACATAATTACGGCGTACCGGCGTTTAATGTCAATAATCTCGAGCAAATGCGCGCTATTATGATGGCAGCGGACCAAACTGAGAGTCCCGTCATTGTGCAAGCCTCTGCTGGTGCTAGAAAGTACGCTGGCGCACCTTTCTTGAGACATTTAATTCAAGCCGCTGTTGAAGAATGGCCGCATATCCCTGTGTGTATGCACCAAGATCACGGTATCAGTCCAGCTGTTTGTCAGCGCTCAATCCAACTTGGATTTACCTCTGTAATGATGGATGGCTCTCTAGAGGAAGATGGTAAAACTCCATCTAGCTATGACTACAACGTAGATGTTACCCGACGGACTGTTGAGATGGCACATGCTTGTGGCGTCTCAGTGGAGGGAGAGCTTGGTTGCCTTGGCTCTCTAGAGACTGGACAAGCTGGCGAGGAAGACGGCGTTGGTGCTGAGGGAACTCTCTCCCATGAGCAAATGCTCACAGATCCAGAGGAGGCAGCAGATTTCGTTGCAAAGACTCAGGTAGACACGCTCGCTATTGCCTGCGGCACGTCTCACGGCGCCTATAAATTTAGTCGACCACCGACTGGAGATATTCTGGCCATTGATAGAATTAAAGCAATACACCAGCGCATTCCATCAACACACTTGGTCATGCATGGATCATCTTCCGTTCCACAAGAGTGGTTAGAAATTATTAATAAGTTTGGTGGGGAGATTCCTGAAACCTATGGGGTGCCGGTGAACCAAATTTGTGAAGGAATTAAGCATGGCGTCCGAAAAATAAACATTGATACTGATTTAAGGCTTGCATCTACAGGAGCAGTACGGCGATTTTTGGCGGAGAACCCTGAGGCGTTTGATCCTCGTGCTTATCTTAAAGAGACTATCATCGCCATGAAAGACATTGCAGTGAATAGATACGAAGCATTTGGAGCAGCGGGAAAAGCATCTAAGCTTGATGCTTTAAATTTGGAAATAATGACCGCACGATATCTAACAGGGGAGTTAGATCCCAAAATAACCTAAAATTTTATAGTTCGAATAACTCTAGCCCAGTCCCATTCTTTTGGGGTTAGATGTTTATATTTTTTGGAAACCAAACTTTTTAACTTTATCAATTAACTCTCGGTTAGTCGGCATTGAGGCCATCAATTTTTGGGTCTGCTCGGCATTCTCCTTAAAGAGTCGAGCGGCTTTATCACGAACGTCACGTTCTGATCGTCGAGATGTTAAGCTTGGGTGAGTCTTAAAACCCATGCCATATAAGATATATTGAAAACTTGCAGATGGAAACATTTCATCAAGATGTAGCGTATCTCGATGCCAAGGGCTTTGCCATCGCCAAAGAGCGATTTGCTCTGCAAGACTTTCTGGGATACTTTGTTCGGCACCATTATCATTCCAATAATCGCTATCTCTTCGCTCACTGAGAATGTAGTGGAGTTTTAAAAAATCAATAATACGATTCCAGCGGTATAAAAATTTATCATTGTAACGTTTAGCGACAATGTCCATTACATTTCGGTTTGCAGGTAATCGTTCAGCGATCATGGTTGCATTTAATTCCACCATAACCAATGCCGCCGCTTCCAGCGGCTCTATGAACCCTGACGCCATACCAATAGCAACACAGTTTTTGTGCCAACACTCGGCTCGATGGCCTGGAGTAAATGTTACCTTTTTAAATGTTGATGCTGCTGCGGCCTCTGGACTCACCGTTAATTTAATATATTCAAATAAGTCCTCACTTGCATGCTCCTCATCAGTATGTGCACTGGAGTAGACATGACCAATGCCTCTTCGCGTAGAAAGACCAATGTCCCATATCCAGCCGCTACTTTTCGCTGTGGAGAGTGTGCTTGATGCAATAGCATCGTCGCTATTAGTGTAAGGAACTTGAGAGGCTAAGGCAGTATCATTGAATAAAAATTGATTCTTTTTACACAGAGGAATCCCATAGTGTCCGTTCAATAATAACGCCTTAGAACCACTACAATCGATAAAGAGATCTCCTGAGATTTCTCCTACGCTATCTGTTGTTAAAGAGGCTATATCACCATTATCAGCTGGGTTAATACCTACCACATTTGCACTCAAATGAGCTACGCCTAGTTTTTCTACACAGTGTTTTTTTAGAAGTTGAGCAAACTTAACGGCATTTAAGTGGTACCCATAATTTGCTTGAAATGCGAACTCTGGTGTCGAAATTTGCTTGGGCGCTAAATTATTAAATATTAACGTATTTTGAGATGACACAGCCTCAGCAAAAGGTACTTTATTTCTTTCATCCTGCCATACCGCAGCCAGGTTAGTATCCGAATAGCTGTGAGGGAGTGTAAAAGGGTGTGTATAGGCATCATCACGGCCAGTCCTCCAGCCTCTAAATAGAGTTCCTTGTTTTAAACTCACATCACATTCCCTAATAAAATCTGTCTCGGAAATGCCTATTTTATGCAAAGTTGATCGCATCGATGGCCAAGTTCCCTCACCTACACCTATAATTCCTATGTCAGGTGATTCAATGAGGGTGAGTCTAAAGCTCGCGTTATTTGCCTTGCAAGAATGTTCTGCCGCAATAATACCCGCTGCCAACCAACCTGCAGCTCCTCCGCCAACTATAACAATATGCTCGATGGTTTTATTTGCCATGACAATAGCTTCCCCTGCCTTATAAGAAATATCGAAGTATCCAGAATGACTTCTCAAACTATTTAAGAAAAAATGGATATTACATTGACAGACCCAAGCCTAAGTTGATTTATGTCAGCCATAATTAAAGAAACTGCATAAAATTAAGAGTGCATATTTGATATAAATTGTGGAGAGGGGGACGAGATATTAATGGTAAAGCGTGATTAGTTTCACATTTTAAGCACTTACTTCGCTAGTTTTACTTCAAAGTAGATTCTTAAGGTCTATCCTCGGAATATAATTTCACAAAATGTTTAATAGAGACAAAGCTTCATTGATATTATATGCACCTAATATAGCTGCTTCCTAAGGAAACGACTTTTGATCAACTCGTATAATTTTGTCAAATCTGTGCTGGATTCCACCACGGAAAGCATTGTAGTCATAGAGCCAAATGGAAAGATTATTTATGTCAATTCTAGTTGGGATAGTTTAGGGGCTACTAGTACTGGAGTTCTGTATCAAGGTTGGGTAGGTATGAATTATCTGCAGGTCTGTGATGATGCAGCCAGAGAAAATGATAGGTTTGCAATAAAAGCGGCCGCGGGGATTAGGAAAGTCTCACGCGCAAAACAAGATATTTATTACTTAGATTATCCGTGTGACGGCCCTACAGAACAGCGCTGGTTTATGATGCGAGTCACTCGATTTAGTGTAGAGAGCTCACAATTTCTAGTCATTTCGCGCCAAGACATTACGTAGCGGAAGGCAGCAGAAGAACAAAATGAAAAGTTGGCACGGACCGATGAAATGACAGGCCTTGCTAATAGAAGGTGTTTTGAGGACTTTTTGCGTAATCAATGGAAAAGAAGCGCGCGAACGAAGACACTCTTATCACTGGCGCTTATAGATATCGATCATTTTAAAATGATCAATGATACCTACGGCCATAGTATTGGCGATAAATATCTTAAGTTTTTGTCATCTAGTTTTTCCCAACTTGCAAATCGCCCAGAGGACATCTGTGCCCGATATGGTGGCGACGAGTTTACGATTTTGTTGGGCGATACTGACCAAATTGGTGCAAAGTTGGTCATGGAAAGGTTGGTAGAAAATATACGTAGTCTTAAGATTCCCAATGAAAATTCAGCCACTAAACCTATTCTCACGCTTAGCGTAGGTCTATCGACCATGTACCCGAATAAAACAAATCAGTATGAAAAATTAATTTTGTCTGCCAATAATCTAATGTGTTCAGTTAAGAATTCTGGCCGTGATGCTATAGCGGTAACTTCCCTAGAGACAAATCATGGGGTATTAAACTTTAAATCTAAGGGTTAGGTTTAACCATCGGCTCGGTTTATACTATCTAGAGTATTTTTATTTTCTGAGAGAGTGTCATTGGAAACAATTACTACTTCTAATATTTATGCCGTAGGATTGCCGCTTATAGC
>Ga0066826_10001741_pt1 | contig 11095 bp, 7 predicted proteins | sample ETNtaG_12_FD_65496 | JGI IMG/M metagenome (GOLD analysis project Ga0066826, IMG submission 65496) | Marine microbial and viral communities from oxygen minimum zone, Eastern Pacific Ocean - ETNP201306SV49 | ecosystem: Environmental > Aquatic > Marine > Oceanic | place: Pacific Ocean: Eastern... | reverse complement strand
AATCCATCCCAGCATTGTGTGTTCCAAAGTGTAGGTCTTGACTAAATCTCCAGCTGCATTGTATTCCAAATGAAGGTGAAATACACCAGTATAATGGCCGTACAAAAGCATCAGAACGGAACCGAACCATGCGGCGATTGTCCTATGAACTACCTCGGAGAGAATCAAGGCAAAAGAGAGAATGAAAATCCCGAGTACAACCTGTGCTTCAGTTACCATTGTCTCCGCCGACCTTCGGGGCCTCTAAATATGTCACTATCAAAGATGTTGATTTCTAGCAACATGATTAGTTATTTCCCAACCCAGAAGACTGCCACGTTACCACGTTGGAAAACTAACTTAGAATCAGTCTGACTCGCCAATAATTCAAACAGTTCAGAACGCTCATCAGAACCATCTGTAATTCCTCGGTTGGCTTTGACTTTGACGAGTTGACGAGTTGTAAGTTGATCTCTTATTTCAGTGATTAATGAATCAGTAATACCATTCCGGCCTACTCTAACTGAAACTTGGAGTGTACTATCTTTAGCAAGACGGACAATATGAGAAGGCGCTTTCAAATTAATATCTCCATTCATTGTTTAACAAGACCATTTCTATTGACTCTTCCACATCTAAGACAAGTAGTGATGGTTTTTTTCGAGATGACTCTGACTTGAGCTGTTTTACCGGGTATTAGAGCTGCTTCGCAACTCCTGCAGATTTTTCTCCCGGTAGAAATTTCAGAACGTACTCCATGTTTTTTGGATACTCGCAATATGTCTCTTGCTGCAATGTCAGCCAACTCATTGTCTGTATTCAATGAAGAATCTAATACGCCAGAAAGATGAGTTATCGATTCCTTGGCTTTTGTCTTTCTATTAGCACTAAACCTTCTTGAGCTGTTTCGTGCCATCTGCTCGCCTCTCTCAATTACCCATGGAATTTCTTACTGCATTCTCTACAGCATCCCCTACCTTCTCAATTGGTTGGTTACCATCAATACTGATTAGGAGGCCGCGATTAGAGTACCAAGAAGCAAGAGGGGCAGTTTGAGAGTGATAAGCCTCTAGACGGGCACGTACCGTCTCTTCGGTGTCGTCCTTGCGCTGAATTAGTCGGCTTTCTATCTCAGAAGGTGCTGGATTGAATGTTATATGATAAATATCTCCAGTCTCAGGATCCATTCTACGACCAACTATTCTCTCAACAATCTCATTATCAGGAACTTCTATTGAGATTACAGATTCAACAACTGCAATGTTGGATAATGATTCGGCCTGAGGGATTGTTCGAGGAAATCCGTCGAAAAGAACTCCATTTTCTGCATCTGATTGAATCAACCTTTCTTCAATTAGACCAATTATCACTGAGTCGGGAACTAGCAATCCAGCATCCATGTAGACCTTCGCCTCAGCACCCATCTTCGTACCGGCCTTAACAGCAGTACGAAGCATGTCACCTGTAGAAACCTGAGGTTTACCAGTTAGATTGACTATTCTTCCAGCCTGTGTACCCTTTCCAGCACCGGGTGGACCGAACAGTACAATTGAGCCACTCATACCCACTCCCAATCGAAGTCTTGTCTTAAGTCAGACTATTAGGCAAATCACATATTTTGCTCATACCAAAGATGACCATAGGCCACCCATTGTTCCATTGTCCACCCATCTGGGAGCCCGCTTGGAGGTAAGGGCATAGCGCCAGGAGGGACCGGTGGTAAAGAAAGGGAAGGGAGGCTTGACGCCCTTACGGAGGATATCTCGTCTTCAGAAATAGCCGAGCTCAAGACTTCTCCTGCAGAGCCGGTTTCAAGAGCAACTTCTCTTCTCTCTGTTTGGGTACCTGAGTGAAGTGCTGAACCAGCAGGGATCAACTCCTCCTCTGGACTAAGTAACGAGACTGAATCATTACGCATACGCACTAAGGTAACACCTAGTATCACCAATAAAAAGATGAAAATTACTGCAAGCGCCCAGCTGGGTAAACCGATGGCTACAAGAATGCAACTTATTCCATTACAAGCATTGTCTCTAGCTCGAGATACTTCTAACTCCAACTCACCATTAGTCAGTGAATTGGTATTACCATCATCAGTAGAATTCGCAAAAAGAGTGAACGACATTAGACCTGGGCTTGAACTTGAAGATGGTTTTGCAGACAATGTGAATTCAATAGACTCACCCGCGGAGATGGAATCAATTATCATTTGTTCGATATTTAGTGACCACCCATCTAATTCGCTAACCTCGAATTGAACTCCAGAAGGTGCGTTGCCGAGATTTGTTACTGTGATTAAGAAATCAGACTCGGAACCTGTGGGGACATCATTAAGATATATTGGATCTGAATATATTTCAACCCACACAGATGGAAGTACTTCTATGTCAAGAGTGAATGTATGAACCACTAATTCGGAACCAGGAGTTGTTGCTTCAACAATTATTGACATGTCCTCGTCCATTAAACCAATTGGCAAATTGCCGGGCAGCTCCAACCCTACTGTGACTAGGGCTTCACGGTTCATATCTAACTCAGAAGGTATGAGAGATTGGAAACCTCCAATCCACCCCTCTGGTAAACTACCAATAGTCCACTGAAGATACAAAGGTACATTTCCCGCATTTCTAACACTAACATCAAAGTTTCCTGATTGACCGAGATATACTTGGATAACACCATCTTCTGAGGCCTCAAGAGCAGCCACTTCCTGAACAATAAATCGAGTGCCATTAGTGACCATTTCTTCACCGGAAAGCGTGGTTCTAATCGTCAAAGTATTCAGAGTCCCCATTTCGGCATTCATTGGAACCATCATTTGGGCGATAATCACCTTACTGTCTCCGGGGATGACTGAGAAAGTGATAGATTCACCTTGATTATCACCATTCGCAAGTTGAGCGACCCAAGTGTTGAGAGAAGTACTGATACTCATGCCAAAGTTCATTGGAACATTTCCATCATTTGTAACCAATACTCGTGTTTCGATTAATTCACCATTCAGGACAGCTCTATTTTCAGAGGTGGCTAGAGCGCCTAAGAACTCATCATCAAGATTGGTCAAATCAACATCGAAATCTAGACTCTCGAAAACATTCACAACTGCTAATTCAGTTGTAGTGACACTAGAGTCTTCTACAGATGTGGTTACACAAGTGATTGTTTCAGAAGTCCCAGCAGCCGGTTGACCTTGATTCATAGATGGAATCCTAACATTAATTGGCAGTGGTACGAATTGTAATCGATTTATTGGATCGAGTATGACTGAATTTGATTCATAATTACCAATAATAATAATCCAGCCAGAGGGGTTGTCACACATTATTGAATACTGCGTAGGTCCATTTCCAGTATTCCTTACAGATAGAGTAAATGTGGCAATTTCACCAGGTTTTGCGCCAAGATTATCCCCCGTACCTGCTAGAATGGTGTATACCCCCTCAACCCTCTCAACTACTGTTGAAATTACTATATTATGAGAGATAATTGGTTCATTCTTATCGTATAGATTGAGATTATTCACAAAGGTACCAGGTAATGAATATCGAGCGCCACTTGGATTGGACAAATCTGCATCTACATCTTCTAGGGTGAGAGTTACTGTAACTGAGTCCCCGGGGGATCCCAATGCTGCCAAATCCCAGGGGCCAGTTTCATTGAGCAACTTCCACCATTCATCCAATGGTGCTTGGAGTATCCCTTGATCATCAATTACCTGAACAGGAGTTACGGAAAGTCCGACCTGAATTGGCTCCGTCCCCTCATTTTGTAAAACAAATTGGTAAGTCACCAAACTTCCAGTCCGGGGGTCAAGAGTTTGGGTTGAGGCTTGTTCGAGTTGTAGGGGAGATACTGGGAATGAGCCATCTTCCATTAGAGGAGTGATGCGAACTCCTATCTGGCCGACTTCAACAGAAATTTGGAGAATGTTGTTGTTAATTCCTGAATTTTCATCGTTTAATTCAGCGACTGAATTAGATGAATCTAGTCTAATTTCAAGTAGATGTTCCCCCGTAGTTTCAAAGAAATGAGGGAAGGATACTGACCTAATCGCCCCACCTGCAAGATTACCAAAGTTTTGATTATAAATCTGAGAATTGTCTGTAATGTCCCAAATCTCTACACTGTATGAACCAGTACCTAAAGATGCTTGATTTTTCCAATAACCTTCTACCAGTATTGTGTCACCTTGTAGGGGTTTTTCTACAGAAATAGTAAGAGATGACTCAAAGACTGTCAAATCAGAATAAGATTGCTCAGTAATTAGACCAGTAGCAACTAGGGCAAAACCCTGAGAAAAACCTCCTGCATGTCCAACTCTGACGGTCCACAAGCCACTCTGTCCACCTCCAATCTTTATGCGTTCAACATTATTTAGACGATCGGCGCCACCACCGGTCGTGGAATAACCATTTGAGAATTGATTACCCAGATATTGGGTGCCATCAGGAGCAGAAACTATCAAATCTAAATCATTAACTATTTTCGCAGCGGTTTGATTCGAAATAGTTGATGCTTCACGGTCCACCCATACAAGTGTCAAATCAAACTCGGCTGTCGAATCTACTAAGAAAGTGTAAACAAAAGATTGCCCTGGTTCAAGTTCCCTAGAATCATCATAAAGCAATTCCAGTGAGGTAGAACCTTCCATTGGAGATATTGTATTAGCGATATTAATTTGGCCCCAACCTTCGTATGAATTAGGTATATCAGGTGAACCTATGTCCTCTGCACCATTAATCATTAATGCTTTAATCAAATCAGAACCAGGTTCGTTGATTCCTGCATTTTGCCTCAGATACTGGCGTACCTGAGTAGCACCGCCCGCGGCTACAGCAGTAGCCATTGAAGTGCCATTCATAGCAATGTAAAGAGGAGTTGTTCCATCATCATGCATTGCTGAGGAACAAGTCTCCCCAGTAGTACTTGTAGCCTCTTCAGCACGTGCAGAACACAAAAGCACGCCTGGCGCTACAAGATCTGGTTTTATCCGACCATCTAAAGTGGTTCCAGAAGAAGAAAAAGCAGGTATAGAACCCGGTGGATCAGAATTCAAAGAACCGGTTGTAGACGCTCCAATCGTTAGAACATTCTTTGCAGTACCTGGTGGAGTCACGGTGTTGACGCCATTTCCTCCAATCTCACCTGATGAGAATAGAACAAGGAATTTGGGATTATCAACAATGAAAGTGTCTGCTGATTTGGAGTCCCCTGAATATTGTCCTACTTGATTCACATTACCCCATGAGTTTGTTTGAATACGAGCTGAATTTTGCCAGGAGTGACTAAACATCTCATAGAGTGAACCCCATCGAGCAATCTCTCCAGATGAATCGTACTCCAACTGATAAAGATGAAAAGAGGCAGCAGGAACCATCCCTAAGGCATTGGAATCACCGGAACCATCTCCTAGCAATGTCGCTGTAACATGAGTGCCGTGACCTGAATTTGAATCAGCATGAGAATTATCTGGTCCAAATTGATTGTATATACCTCTGATTCTACCTTCGAAGTCACCATGATCTGCATCAAGACCTGTGTCGGATATTGCAAGTACTTCACCAGTACCATTCAAAGAATTTCCAGAATTAATGAGTGCTTGGGTGATTTCAGCAATGTTGGCAGCATTAGAATTATGGATGGTTATTTGTGTTGCTTCTTGAATATGCAATATTCTACCATCCATTGCAAGAATTGGGAGCCAAATCGCACTAACTGAGCGAGGTTGACATATATGGGCATCACAAATTCCACGAGGACCAACCTCACCAGATATAGATTCAAGATCTGATTCCAAACTTGTAAGTTCCTCTTCAGTAAGTCCAGGAGAAGGTATTAGATCGATATCGATTGATACAGAAGCCCTACCTGAAAGTGCAGCAACCTCCGGGCTTACTCTCCAAGCAATAGGCAATTGGCCAACCCAACGGATTGATTCCTCCGAATTTAATGATGAAACCATAGTGGCGAAATCAGCATCCAATGGAATACTGATAATAACAGCATCATCTGGGATATAATCCACTAGAGTTAGTTGCAAATCGTTAATTAAATTTAGAATTCCAGTCATATCTGCAGAATTGGATTGAATTATAGCGAAACCTGTTCGCTCCATCGCTTTGGAATCATAGAGAGTCTCTGGGCCGAGAGGGATTGGTTGTGTTAATGGGTCGAAAGAGCCATAGGGGGAATGAATTAGACCACTAGAAATTCGTAAATCATAGGTATTTTCAATAGGGTTTGAGATAAGAATAGGCGCTTTCATTTCACCTACTAAATCAGTTGATTGAGCGGCACTATCGCCATTCACATGAGTAGCAGAAACTAATCCAGATGACCACCCACTGAATATGAGCATAATCAAGATGACAACCACTAGTCGACGGTCACCCATAGGTGACGGGACTCATGTGGGCCTTTTGACCATTAATGCTAATTGACCTATGGTCAATTGCTAATAATGTGTGAAAATAGCACTCATAAACCATAATATTCGGATATTGCCTTGTCTGTTTTTGCAACCGATTTTTGCCAATCGGATTCAGTTCCCATCAAGGCCCTAATGCAATCTACATTCTCAGGAATTACATCACTCTCTTGATGTATGGCTTGGAAGTAATATAGACGGTTTTCTATCAATTTAACACCATCCTCCCAAACAAAAATTTCATGCAAATCCCCCCATTTGCGACCAATATCGCGGGCCATCTCCATTACTTCAGCTGTTGTAGTAATTCTATTCTCTTTTCCACTCATAACAATTACACGGGGTTGGCTCATCCACATCTCAATAATTGACTCAGTAGTTAATCCGTGACCCGACGGTAAATCAGCAATTATTGAATGAACATGCATAATGGTCGTTGGCACTGCAACTGCGAGGGAATTGATTTCGATCTGTGGTTTTACAGTCATCAAATCGGGGCCATGATGACTAGGTACTTTCAGCACTGGTTTGATTGCATTGATTGGGCCCTTACTAGAGTCTCCTGGGTCCGCGGCTCGGCGAATCATTGTACACTCAACTTTCAATGAGCCGCAGTGTTCGTAAAGTGGGACAAGTGTACGAGAAAGCCCAGTGGTGTTGCATGACACAACACGAGCACCGTCTGCATTGAGATTTTCACTATGGTTAGCACATGATGTGTAGGAATTCCCTGTTAACGAGTGCTTTTCTCCACCTTGGAACATGTGTTTGATTCCTGCAGCCTTGTACTTTGCGAGATTATCTGCCCCCATCTTACCTGGCGAACAATCTACGACTATGTCTGCAATCTCAAGAAGAGCTGATAGCCCGCCCTTACATTCGTAACCTTGTTTGGCAAAGGCTGCAATTCGACCCTCGTCATCAAAAGTACAGTATAGAGGGAAGCCCTTCTTGACCGCAAGATTACAACCAAACGAAGGTCCTGTTTTAGTCACACCAATGACTTCCATATCATCCTGGGCGTCAACTGCGTCAGCGACCCTCTTCCCTATAGTTCCAAAACCATTGATTGCGACTTTAATCATCCCCATAGTCATACCACACGCCCTTTGGGCGTTCTTTCGCCCTCGCCCGAACTCTATGAATGATGCTCTCAAAGGAAAATGACAAAATGGCGATTCCCTAGTACTCTTTGAATCTAATTTTTTGAGTTCTATTGCCCGTCAGTATGAAGACCGTATCCATTCCGTCAGAGGTTGGGATTACCATGCGCGATGTTACTGCAAAGAGTGTAAAACTCAATCGTGACCTCGATAAATTGCTTGAACCGGCTCTTGAGAGAGACCTGCTTGTACGCATAGGATGGGGTAAGCAAGGTGACGAAAAACCGAAGAAAGGTGAAATCGGAGTAATTACACATTTGCCCCCTAATTCAAGAGTCCTGCTCTTAGGTGATTTAGGAGAATGCGCTGGTGCGATGAATGATGGAGGGAGCTTCACTTTGCAAGGGAGTTGCACATCAATGCTTGGAGCATTTCAAAAATCAGGTAGAATCATCATAGAAAGAGACGCTGGCGGAAAAACAGGGCACAAAATGAATGGTGGTGAAATTATCATTCAGGGCTCAACTGGAAATTATGCTGGATCTTGTATGCGTGATGGAAGAATTGTGATTCGTGGACATACCGGGGAAAAAGCGGGATCTTGCATGGAAGGAGGCGTGTTGTTGGTTCTTGGAAGTGCGGGTTCAGAACCCGGTTATGGTATGACTGGTGGTCGAATTATAGTCGCTGGAAGTTGCCCACCTCCCGGTGAGGGAGCAACAATGCGTAGTATCAGTAATGAAGAACTTGAAGAATTTGCAGATATACTTGAACCACTATCACTGCAACTCGATCCAGATGCACTCGTAATCGAAGCTGTTAATGACTCGGTGAATAATATAGATACACCCGAATATTCTGTTTCAGAGGGTTTTGAAGGAATCGGATTAGTTCCTTCTTCCAATGACCGTTTACCCAATACTGCCACCCTAGATACTCTTTCTCTAATCCTTCCTGCCGGAATTAATGAAAACGGACTTCTAGCCCCATTGCCTTGGATAGTAGAATGTGAAGATATGACTGAATCAACAGGGAAATATGGAATCAATCAACCTGGCATCGTCAGGAAGAACCCTAGACAAAATGATTTGATTTGGATTACTGAAGACAATCTACTTGATGCTGCTGGAATAATCAATAACTGTGCTGGAATTGTTCTAGACCTAAGCAGTATACCTGCTCTCAATGATGCTGAAATTGAAGCTTTACTAGTCTCCCTATATAGCAGAATGCCAGATGAATCACTTGTTTTCCTGAGAGACAGTGTAGTAAGAGTAGAACATTTGTTCAGATTGGTAATTGAACTAGATTTAGACGGTGCAATTGTAGATGCTGCTGCACCCGGAGGTTCTAGAGCCGCATCCACTTTACCTAGAATAGGATTAGTCGCTAAAGCAATGAATCTTTTCAGTCAAGGCAGAAGCATATTCATTGAACTGGACGAAACGCCTGCTGCAGAAGATTTACTCATAGCGAGGGCTGCTGGCTGTGTTGCAATTATAGGACCACCACCTGAAGGCGATATTGAGCAATTTCTAGTTTGGCTTGACAGTACATTAAGAGGATGGATGAGGGAGTTAGGCATTTCTGATTTAGACAACATAAGTAGAAGCAATCTGCGTGCACTTGACTACGGAACTGCTGCTATTTCCGGATTGAGACTTGTTGGATATGACAGACCTCTCCCCATGTGGTTGAAGAACTGAGGTGATTCATTGCCAACAATTAGCCTCAAACACAGCATTCTCGAATTGATTCAACAGAATCATAATTCAAATTATAAATCAGAAGACTGGGTTGAAAAACTCTCCCAGATTGGTTGTGTGGTTGAAGGAGCTGATGATGAACAAATTGAGATTGAGGTCTTTCCAGACCGCCCTGATCTTCTAAGTCACGAGACCATGGCTCGTGCGGCTCGCGCCTTTCTTCACTCAGAATATCAAAACCCCAGCCTAGATGTGACTGACAGTGGAATAACCATGACTGTCGACAAAAGTTTGGAAACTGTACGACCCGTCATTCTAGGTGCTGTTGTACGCGGAGTCAACACAGGAGATACCGATGAACAGAAAAACGAATTTATTCAATCTCTAATGGATCACCAAGAAAAACTTCATCTTAGTCTTGGACGCAGACGAAAATTCGCCTCAATAGGAGTTCATGATCTCTCCAAGTTAAAGCCGCCATTCAAGGTAATCACCGTAACCAAGAGGCACGAATTTGTACCTCTAGCAATGAATGAAAAAATGAGTATTGAACAGATACTAAAAGAACACCCTAAGGGTATGGATTATGCACATTTAATGGAAGGATGGGAATTATTTCCTGTAATTGTTGATTCAAATGATGATATTCTTTCATTTCCACCTATAATTAATGGAGACCATACTACAGTAACAGAAGCAACTACTGATTTCTTTATCGATGTGACTGGGTGGGATGAGAGAGCTGTTGAATCTAGCCTGCTCTTGATTTGCTTATCTCTTGCTGAGAGGGGGGGTGTTGTTGAGAGTATTGAGATTAATGAATGGAATGGAAAAACTCGCATGACTCCCTTAGGTGATGCTAAACTACATCGAGTTTCAGATAGACTGATTCATCGGATTCTTGGCTTGACTCTAGAAGCAAAAGAAATTTCTACTGCCATCACAAAGATGGGAGGAGAGTTAGTTACTACTCAAGTGATTACTGAAGGAGTAAATTCAGCCGAAAGATGGGCTGATTTAGTTGTTGGAGAACAAGAACATGTAATCAAAATGCCACGTTGGCGCTCAGACATTATGCACCCTGTAGACCTCGTTGAGGACATAGCAATCGGCTACGGTTATGAAAATATGCCAAACATTCTATCCACTGTCCACTTAGATGCTATACCACTATCCTCATCAAATCTTAATCGAAGGATTCGTGATAGCCTACAATCACTAGGGCTACAAGAAACTCAGAGTTTGACCCTATCATGTGACAGAGATCAATTCGATAGAGTTCGATGGTCACAAAAGGGAGAAATCACAAGATTAGCGAATCCAATTACCAACGATCACACCATACTTAGACAGAGGATAACTCCTAGTCTATTGCAATTACTTGCAGCCAATCGACACCATGAATTACCACAGCGTGTATATGAATTAGGTACAATCGTATTGAATTCACACAATCATACTAATTGTGCTTGGGCATGCGCTGAAGTCGATGGTGGATTTGCAACAGCCAAAGGATTCGCTCAAGCTCTTCTCAGAGATTTGGGTGCAAATCTAGCAGATGTAGAGTGGTTGCCAACAGATCCAGATGTAGGGCCTTGGATTACGGGAAGAGGCGCCAAAGTAATGGTGAACGGAGAAGAGGTTGGGCAGATTGGAGAAGTAGATCCTGCAGTAAGTCTAGAATTTGGATTGAAAGTTCCAATCCATGCGGGCGAATTCAACCTTGAAACCATAGGTCGTATAATACCGGACCCAGTTCTATAGTTTATCAAAGTCCTTCCTCAGGATTAATCACCATCACCAAGGAGAGCCATAGCATCAAGGAATGACTTGTTCTTGAGGTGACTCTTGTCATCAATTATTTCCTTTTGAGCAGTATC
>Ga0066826_10001712_pt1 | contig 11173 bp, 9 predicted proteins | sample ETNtaG_12_FD_65496 | JGI IMG/M metagenome (GOLD analysis project Ga0066826, IMG submission 65496) | Marine microbial and viral communities from oxygen minimum zone, Eastern Pacific Ocean - ETNP201306SV49 | ecosystem: Environmental > Aquatic > Marine > Oceanic | place: Pacific Ocean: Eastern... | reverse complement strand
CATGTTCCGTCCCTTCCCTGCAGAAACCATTTGCCGCCTGCTTCGGGGCAAGCAGAAAGCAGTGGTGGTCGACCGCAATTTCAGCTGGGGAGGAAGCGGGATTTTTGCTGCAGAAATTCGTGCGGCGCTCGCAAATGAAAGACATGCCCCAGTCATTCACGGCTACATCTCTGGACTTGGAGGAAAAAGCGTCACCCCGGAACGATTAACCGATATGGTCGAAGAATCCTGGAAGAACTCCCTGCCCCGGTCACCTGCCATCTGGAAAGGAATCAGTGCATGAAAATCGACAATTCCTTTGAGGAACTCATGACCTCCGGTCATCTCGCCTGCCAGGCCTGCGGAGGAGCGATGATCATGCGACACTGCCTTAAAGCATTGGGAGAAGACACGATCTGTGTCATTCCTGCTTCCTGCTGGTCGATCATTGCCGGCAACTGGCCCTACAGCAGTCTCAAGGTTCCTGTACTGCATACTGCATTTGAAACCGCGGCAGCCGCTGCTTCCGGAATCCGTGCTGCTTTGGAAATCAAAGGGCGTGAAAACACTAAGGTGCTTGCTTTTGCAGGAGATGGAGGAACTTTTGACATTGGACTTCAGTCACTTTCCGGTGCAACGGAACGCAATGAAGACATCATTTATGTCTGCTATGACAATGAAGCCTACATGAACACCGGGATTCAGCGTTCTTCTGCAACGCCTGAAAAAGCTTGGACCACCACGACACCGGAAACCTTTCCGAAGCAAGGAACAAAAAAGAACATCATTCAGATCCTCTGTGCTCACAAAATCCCTTACTGTGCTACTGCCAACGTGGCCTGGCCTGAAGATTTGATGCGTAAGGTCAGAAAGGCTGCTGAAACAAGGGGTACAACCTTCATCCACGTTCTCTCTCCCTGTCCTCCGGGATGGAAAATTCCTTCCGAAAAGAGTATCGAAGTTGCCCGTTTGGCGGTCGATACCAAGGTTTTTCCTCTTTATGAAGTGATCAACGGTGAGGAATACCACATTAGTGTCGAACCAAAAAACTTGCCTGTTGAAGACTATCTGAAACAGCAGGGACGCTTCTCCCACCTTGGAAAGGAAGACTTCGAATTCATCCAGCAAAAAGTGGATTATGAATGGAAAGTCCTGCTTCAGCGGTCGATGATGGAGTCCTTCCAGATGGTGATGTGAAACTGGTAATGGAATTTGTTGTAGGAGAGAAAAGAGAAGTCAGAGGATTTGTTCTAGTTCTTCAAGAAATTTTTCGATTTCCTCTTCAGTGTTATAATGCACTGGTCCGACACGGACTAACACTCCTTTTTCTAGAAGTCCCATCACCCTCACGGCTTCCAGTGCGTAATTGTGTCCGCTCCAGACAAAAATGTTCTTATCCCCTAGAGCCTTGGCCAATTGATCGGGATGCCTGCCCTCCACGGAGAAGGAGACCGTGGGTACCCTACGATCCATGGCCGATGGATCGGTGATCCCTCTTATTTTGACTCCAGGCAACGATTGCAGTCCTGAAATCAGTTTTTTGCAGAGTTGCTGTTCATAAAGCTGGATGGCTTTCATGGCCGACAGGATTCTTTGTCTGCGGCTTTTTGTTTTCTTTGACGGAGGATCAACTGTTTCAGAAAGCCATTCGAAATATTCCACTGCGCCAAGCGTGCCTGCAATGCTTTCATGGGAAAGTGTTCCGGTTTCAAATTTGCCTGGAGGAAGATCACTGGCCGGGCGCACCTTGTAGGCTTCCAGTTCCATCAGTAATTCATGACGTCCCCAAAGCACCCCCTGATGAGGGCCGAAGAACTTGTAGGGGGAGCAAACCAGGAAGTCACATCCCAGGTCCTGGACATCGGTTATGCCATGGGGAACATATTGAACTGCATCGATGTAGACCAGCCCTCCTTTTGATTTTACCCTTTCGGTAATGGTCTTGACGTCATTGATGGTTCCAAGGCAGTTGCTGGAATAGTTCACGGCTGCAAGAAGCACATCTCCAGGATCAAGAAGTTCATCAAGCATTTCCATCCGGTATTCATACGTCTCCTGGTCGAATTCCAGCCACCGCACTTCCAGTCCAAGGTCTTCTGACAGTTGGAGCCAGGGAGCGATATTGCGTCATGCTCCATCCTTGTCAGCAGTAGGGCACCGCCTTTTCCGAAGTGTTTTCCCAGCGAACGCGACATAGCATAGGTCAACGTGGTCATGTTGGCACCGAAAATGATTTCCGAGGAACTCCGGGCATGGAGCAAGTCGGCCATCGCCTGATGGGCTTCCTCAAGAATCCTGTCTGATTCCAGACTTGTGCTGAAATGCCCTCCCTGGTTGGCATTACACTGGATCAGATAGTCACGCATGCGGTCAATCACCTGGAGTGGAACCTGTGTCCCGGCAGGATTATCCAGGTAAACCCTGGGCCTTCCCTCATCGGTTATGGCAAGGGCTGGAAATTGGGCGCGAATTTTTTCTAGATCAAATTTCATAGGGGATATGGGGAAGTGCTAGAATTATTTTCAGATCATGTCGGATGGATCAGGGATTATTTTTGTAGAACATTTCTGCAGCCTGGCTAGCCATTTCCCATTCTTCCTGACAAGGTAAGACCAGGATATCGATTGAACTATCCTTGGAATTGATGGCACAAGAGGCCTCGGAGTTATGGTTCAAATCGGGATCCAGTTGGAGCCCCATCCACTCCAGGCCTTTTAAGGAATGCTCGCGGACCCATGAAGAATTTTCCCCAACTCCTCCGGTAAAGACCAGGGCATCTACGGGGCCAACCACTGCGCAATAAGCGCCAATCGTTTTCCGAATCCGATAACAATAAAGATTCAAAGCCAATAACGCTTCAGAATTCCCCTGTTCCATTTTCAGGAGGATCTCACGGAAGTCATTGCTTCCGCAGAGTCCCTTCATCCCGGAATCGTGATTGAGCATCTGCTCATATTGTTCTGCACTCCAGCCTTTACCTTGCAGTAGACTCGAAATTCCTGGATCCAGGTCTCCAGGGCGTGTTCCCATCACCAGTCCCTCCAGGGGAGTCATCCCCATCGTGGTATCAACACATCGACCTTGTTCAATGGCTGAGATACTCGCACCGTTGCCAAGATGAAGCGTGATCATGTTCAGTTTCGAGATAGGCTTTCCAAGAAATTCGGATGCTTGTTTCAATGCAGATTGATGAGAAATGCCATGGAACCCATAACGGCGAATTCCGTGTTCCTTGCAGACTTCTCGTGGCAAGGCATAACGCCAGGCATATTCAGGCAGTGTCTGATGAAAGGAAGTATCGAAAACCACGGTTTGAGGGATTTCCGGGAACCGCCTCGTGATTTCCTTGATGCAGGTCAGGCTGGCAGGATGATGTAACCTTGCCATAGGAATCATTTCTCGAATGACTTTCATCACTTCTTGATTGAGGGATGTTGCCTGTCGAAATGCATTCGCTCCGTGAATCACTCGATGCACGATCATTTCGGGAGAACCCCATGCTTTTCCCTCATCTTCCAGAAATTCTAGAATGTGTCGGATCCCGGTTTTGTGATCGGCACAACCTTCCGGGAAATCGATCCTTTTTGCTAAAGAAAGAGATGTTTGAAATTTCAGGACAGAAGGGACTTCTCCGATTTTCTCCAAGATTCCAGAAATTAATTTCGACTTTGGCTGATGCTGAAAAAGTGCAAATTTAATGGAAGAACTTCCTGTGTTGAATACCTGGATCAGCATTGAATAGAGATGAGTTGTTCGAATTTCTACATGGTATAATTGCTTGAGGGCGTAATGTTAAACATCCCTTTGAGAAAAATCCATCTTCATCCTTCAATTGTCATTGATTCAGAGGGGGGTGATGAATTTTAGTCTGGGGTATGTTGCCCTTTCCCTTTCTCTTTCTCTTTCCCTTTCCTAGGGAGCCTTCGGTATAAAAGTAGAGTAAACCTCCAATTTCACCGACCTTCATGAAGGTGCACAATATATGGGCGCCTTAATGGTTTTTACTACAGGAGAACCGGGTGTAAGGAATTCAAATGCCTGTATCTTTGAAAAACGCAACACTGCTCTGGAGAGGACCGGATCCTGTGAGTTTTAAATGGTTGGAATAAATCACTTCCTGAATCCTCATCTCATCTAGGTAAATTTACGAATGGGATAAGCCAACCATCCGATTAAAATGATCAGCAAAAATGCTTTGAATGCTTTTTTTATTTTTTCCACCAAAAAACACTTCTTGCAAAAAGGAAAAAATGGAATGGTGTAGTTCCTCAATCCCCTTTTGGGCCCTTAAAGAGAAAAAGATCCAAAGAGAAGGGAATCTTCCATATTTAATTTCTCAGGAGCAAATAGCTGAAAGCACAATAATTCAAAAAATAATGAATCAATACTCCCCTGTCGGGCTTATTAAATGGGTATGCAGTGAAAACAAATTGTGTTCTAGCTGCCCGAGATTTTGTTGTGGTCATTTGGGTGTTTGATTTTCACTTATTATTTTTCTGAGAGATTCGTTAGATATAGGGTGTCCATTAGCAAACAAAGTTTTCTTCTGCCTTGACTAGGCACACCTCTAGTTGCGCCTAAACTATTTAAAGTGCTTACAGTATCTCTCATGATCTGAGAGAGTTGATCCAGTTTGCGAAAAGTTGAATACCATTCCCCTTACGGAAATTTCCTGCCTGATAAATTCCTAAAGATGTGAAACCGAACACGGGATGCTAATTGTTTGTTTTTTGTACCCGTTGAATTTCATACCTTCCTTCCTGCCCTGGGAAGGATCGTCGTTTGAGTCAAAGCCGAAGGTTGATCGGTTTATCCCTGGTGTTTCAAGGAGGACCGAAGTTTCCTGAGCATCGGCCCTATAGGTGGATCGAAACGGCAAAATTCTGATTGTTCCTTCTTTAGTCCATGAATCATGACAACGCATCTATCAATAATTAATTTATTAAATGCTTACTGTAGGATGAATGTGTTTATAGTCCTTTTTGTTCGCAACAAAGGAATGATCCGGGTTAGCATGTCCAATTGACCTGCTTTATTTTAAATCACAGAATTAATAAAATAACTCCTCCATTAATCCTTAAATGTCAATTAGGGAAGAACTCCTCCACAAAGCAAGTGAAAATCCGAAAAGAATTTTGTTTCCCGAAGGAGAGGATGAACGTATTCTCCAGGCTGCATTTCAAATCAGTGAACGTGGAATGGGCATCCCAGTGGTTTTCGCAGATGCAACAGAACTCGAGGGGAAATATCCAAAAGCCAAAGTCAGCAGCATTGAATGTGTCAGTCCAGTCGACCATCCCCAAGCCAAAGAGTTGGCAGAAATTTACGCCTCGCGACGAAGCAAAGTGAATGAAAAAATGGCCCTGCGCCTGATGAGCCGCCCGCTTTACCTTGCAGGGATGCTTCTACGCTTGGGTAGGGTTGATGCAATGGTTGCTGGTGCGACCAAAACCACAGGCCAGGTGATCACTGCGGTCTCATTGACCGTTGGTTTGCAGGAAGGAGTTTCTCAACCCTCCAGTTTTTTCCTGATGATCTTTCCCGGACCTCCAGAAAGGGTCCTGGTTTTTGCAGACTGTGCCTTGATGGTGGAACCGGAACCGGAGGAACTGGCTGATATTGCAAGACTTACAGCGCAGAACACCCGAAGTTTGCTGAATTTGGAACCGCGCGTGGCCCTGCTTTCTTTCTCCACCCATGGCAGTGCCAAACACGGACGGGTCGATAAAGTAAGGAAGACTCTGGAAATTTTGAAAACGAGGGAACCCGATTTAGCCGTCGATGGAGAATTGCAGTTGGATGCGGCTCTTTCGCCGGATGTCGCCCTTCGTAAATGCCCCGAATCCCCACTCAAGGGAAATGCCAATGTTTTGATCTTTCCCGGCCTTGATTCTGGCAACATTGGCTACAAACTGGCCCAATACCTTGGAGGTGCCCAGGCGGTAGGCCCCGTCACCCAGGGGTTCCAAAGACCGGTCAATGACCTCTCCCGTGGTGCTTCCGTGGACGACATCGTCCTCTTGGCAGCGGTCAGCGCGATTCAGGTGGATTTGGAAAGCTTGGGATAATCATTTCTGATAAACCATCATTCGAGTCAAGCATCAGTCAGAGAAAACAATCATCTTGACCATCCCCAACAGGCATAGACTAATCATCAGTCCGAGGGTAAAATTCCTGAAGGTTTTCGGGTTGGATTTGATGAAACCGTGATGTCCGAGACTGATACCCAACACCAGCAGGGGAAGAAAACAGACTGTGCGCTGGAGCAGGGCGGTACTGATCAAGTGGTTCAATCCGGAAAATCCCAACGCGATGAAATCTGAGAAATAAAGCAGGCAACCAGGGATGCCCGTGAAATAGAAACGCCCATAGAAGTGGAAAGGATAAAAAGGACTATGGGAAGGCCGCTGAATGCCGCGGTTCTATTGACCCACTTAGACAAAAGCCCTAGACCGAATGTGAGCCGTATTCCGGATTCAGATCCCTTCAGACGGTAACCTTTCAAAAGAAGAAGACTGGTGATCATAATCAGTGTGAGGACAAGCTATCGGATGGGCATTTCAGACAGGATGCTCAAAAGATAGACTCCTACTGGAGTTGCAATCAGCACCCCTAGTGTGAGCCAACGCAAACGTTAAAAGGCCATCCTGCTTCCAGAGGAGTCAGTTCGATCCAGGGAAATAATTCAGTGCTCACAGGGGATTCAATCAAGCAGGGGACGTCCGGTGATGAGGTATTTTGGGTCGTTGTATCCTGGAGTCGAAGGGTGTCCTGGGGATACCAGTTGATTTAAAAGGGTTTCATCGTCCTCTTTGAATTCAGCATCCAAAGCGCTACAGTAGGTCTGCCATTGTTCCAGGGTCCTGGGGCCGGCGATAACGCTGCTGACGAGTGCATTATTCAGCAGCCAGAGCAGGGCAAATGAGATCGTACTGATGCCACGTTTCTGGCAGTGCTCAGAAATCGTCCGTGCATGCTGAAGGGACTCTTCCCTGAATTCCGTTTCCAGCATCCTTCCGTCTTTTTGTCCGAGTCTTGTACTTTGGTCAGGACTGCTTCCCACGTTATATTTTCCTGTGAGGATGCCTCGTGCCAAAGGAGAATAGGGAGCGACCCCCAACCCATAGGCTCCACAAGCAGGAAGGACTTCCACTTCAGGCATACGGTTCATGGCATTGTAATAGGGTTGGCAGATGATCGGACGAGGAACTCCAAGGCGGTCTGCAGTAAGGCAAATATCTGCTACCTGCCATCCCCGGAAATTCGAGATTCCCCAGTAGCGTGTTTTTCCAGAACGAAGGACCTGGGACATGGTTTCCAGAGTTTCCTCGATTGGAGTTTCGGGATCGGGAAGATGGAGGTACCAGATATCGAGATAATCGGTTTTTAACCTGTCTAGGCTGCATTCGATGGCTTCCAGCATCCATTTGCGGCTCAGGCCTCTCTGGTGTGGGCCCTCTCCCATGGGATTACCCACTTTGCTTGCAAGAACCCATTCGGAACGGTTGGGGCCGATCGCTCGACTTACGATTTCTTCAGAAATTCCTTTGTTGTAAACATCCGCGGTGTCGATGAAATTGACTCCGGCTCCATAGGCATGTTCGATGATTGCTCGTGATTCCTGCTCATCAGTTCTGCTGCCGAACATCATGGTGCCGAGGCAGAGCGGACTGGCTTTGAGGCCCGAACTCCCCAGCCTTCGTTTTTCAGTGAGTGAAATCTTCATGGTGATGCTTAATTATTTAAGAAATAGTGATGAAACAATGGCTGACCATTGTGTTTTTTTAATGACATTTGGCTTCCTGTTTTCAGTTGGGCTTGAATCAACCAAATGTGTTAGGATTCATCTTCGAATTTAAAATCTGATATGAAACATCCAACATTCAGAAGCGAATTACAAACCTCAATTAGTAGCCTTAGGGTATGAATGGAATTTTGAAGAAGGGCGACTCCGTCAGACGTTTTGAAGACGAAAGACTTTTGCGTGGCCAGGGCCAATTTGTGGACAACCGGGATCTACAAGGGCAGGTCTTCCTTCATTTTCTCCGAAGCATCTACGGACATGCCCGGATTCGGGGCATCCAAACGGAGGAAGCACGGGTAATGCCCGGGGTGATCGGTATCTTCACTGGTGAAGACCTGATTCGGGATGGAGTCCAGCCGGTTCCCGTCACCATGCCTTTCATCCGCGAAGATGGCTCCGCTGCAGCTTCTGCTCCATATTATCCACTGGCCACTGATGCGGCACGTTTCATGGGACAGGCCGTTGCCATGGTGGTGGCGGAAACGCCTCAGCAGGCTCTGGAAGCTGCAGAATGCATCGAAGTCGATTATGAGGAACTTCCGGTCCTGACATCGATGAAAGAGGCCGCTGAGCCGGGTGCTCCGAAGCTTTGGGAAGAAATCTCAGACAACATAGCTGCTGCCAAATCCCTAGGGGACGAACAAGCGGTGGATGAATGTTTCAAAAAAGCAAAACATGTTTCCAGATTGGAACTGGTCAATCCAAGGCTGGTGGGAAATCCAATTGAACCACGCACATCGATCTGTGAATACGAACCTAACACAGGAAGACGCACCCTTTATGCAGGGCATCAGGCTCCCTGGAGGTTGAAAACGGGACTGGCACACATGTTTCAGGAAGATCAGGAGCAGTTCCGCATTGTGGTTCATGACATCGGGGGAGGGTTCGGCACGAAAACTCCTCTCTATCCGGAAGATGCGGCACTGGTTTATGCTTCCGGAAAACTCCGATGCAGCATCCGCTGGCGTTCAACACGGAGCGACGAATTCCAAACTACCCTGCATGCCCGTAATCAGGAGACGGTTGCCGAAATGGCTTTCGATGCGGATGGGAACATTCTGGCTCTTCGTGCAGAGACATTGGCCAATGTGGGGGGGTATCTGATCAACCCGGGGATGTTCATACCCCTTCGACTGAGTCCGAGTGTGATCACCTCAATGTATCACATTCCAGAAGTCTACATGAATACTCGCTGCGTGATGACCAACACGGCTCCACTGGGAGCTTTCCGTGGTGCCGGAAGACCTGAAGGGATTTACCTCACCGAACGTTTGATGGACCAGGCAGGGCGGGAGATAGGAGTGGATCCTTCGGAACTGCGCCGACGCAATATGGTAAAGCCTGAACAAATGCCCTACATCACACCAATGGAAGAGAGTGTCGACAGTGGTGAGTTTGAAAAGGTGATGGATGCAGCACTCCGCCAGTCGGACTGGAACGGTTTCGATGAACGCAGGGAAATGTCCCGTGAATCAGGCAAACTACGTGGTCGTGGAATCGGTTGCTACATTGAATGGACCGGTTCTGAACTCAATGAAACCGTGACCATCGTAGCAGATGCATCGGGAAGCATCACTCTCTATTCCGGAACTCAGCCGATGGGGCAGGGGATTGCGACTTCCTACCTGCAGATCTTTTCAGAACAACTTCAGCTTCCTGTCGATCAATTGAACTTGATTCAGGGTGATACGGACCTTGTGGAGGGGCACGGCAGTGTTGGATCCCGATCCCTTTTTGTCGGAGGGAATGCCATCATCCGTGGTACTGAGGATTTTCTTGACGAATGCCGGAAATTGGCAGCCTCCGAATTGGAAGCTTCTGAAGATGATATTGAATATCACCAGGGAGCTTTCCAAGTCAAAGGGACACATGTCGGCATGGGTTTGTTCGAACTTTGTGTCCGGCAACCCGAAAAACAAATTTCCGTGAAGAGGAAAAAGGAACTCACAGGAAGAAGTTGGCCCAACGGATGTCATGTTGCTGAAGTGGAAATCGACCCGGAAACGGGTTCGGTCCGTCTTGAGCGCTATACCAGCATCGACGACGTGGGCAAGGCCGTCAACCCGATGATCGTCCATGGCCAGGTGCAGGGAGGGATTGCCAGCGGCTTAGGGCAGGCAGTCCTGGAACGGACCGAATATGACAAAACCGGGCAACTGCTGACGGGATCCTACCTGGATTATGCTCTGCCCCGTGCGGATGACTTACCCACTCTGTCAGGAAGTCTTTTTGAAGAGACTCCCTGTCTGACCAATCCTCTGGGAGCCAAGGGGACAGGAGAAATTGGTGCTGTGGCAGGCCCTCCGGCAATTGTTCATGCCGTCTTGGATGCCCTCTCCGAAAAAGGCATTACCCAAATTGATATGCCCCTCTACCCTCAAAAAATCTGGGAACGGTTGAACCGTCAAGAGTGAAGACTTCTCCCATCAAAGAGGAATACGCTTTCTTTCACAAAAAATCACACCAAGACTGATTCCATTTCTTCTTTGAGGAGATGGCCATTAATTTTTTATTGTCAAATTTCAGTTTCAATTTCTGAAAGCATTCATCACTCTTTTTTTGTGCTCTGTTTAAATTCTTTGAATCCTCAGGTGGTTCAAAAGTAATGACTCCTGTTGCGATTCCAATGACAATGACTATGACAAGAGACGACAATATGATGATGGTTTTTTTTTTGTTCTTTTTTAAGGGCATGATTGTCTCCTGAATTAGTTTTTGTCAGTCATTCAAATGATAATACTGTTCGCTCAGAGTGAATGAAGAGGCATTTGAAGAAAGTTTATTGTTTATAATCTGGGGGATGCTGAAAATCACCAGCGATTTCAAAAAGCTGTTTAGCCACTACAAGAAGTTCTGCGTCTCGCCATCGTTGACCAACCACCTGAATTCCAACTGGAAGGCCAGATTCTGTGAAGCCTGCAGGGATGACCACCACAGGATTGCCAGTTAGGTTAAACAAAATTGGGTAAGACAATTCAGCAACAGCTACCATGACCTCCTGACCATCTATGGTGATATTCTCCATTAAGTTTGCCAGCATACCGTTTTCAAATTTTGATTCTAAATGTTCATGAGCTGCGTCTAATGTTACGGGAAGGAGCAAGGCATCGAAATTTGCCATGTATTCGTCCATGTGAGAAATCAGTCGATCACGGTCTGTTAGAAGGTACTGGTATTTTTCATAGGAATAAGGAAAAACAGCATAAGGGTTACCAGTAACAGACTCGACGATGCGGAGAAGTGCAGGAGCAAAGAAATCATATTCCATACTGACCAGGCTACCCCAAGTCATCCGGGCACGATTCATATATTCTGAAGAGAGTTTCCTTTGTTCTAGAGGAATGCTTGCAGCTTCTAACTTTTCCACAAAATTATTGAGGACTTTGGAAC
>Ga0066826_10001711_pt1 | contig 11176 bp, 8 predicted proteins | sample ETNtaG_12_FD_65496 | JGI IMG/M metagenome (GOLD analysis project Ga0066826, IMG submission 65496) | Marine microbial and viral communities from oxygen minimum zone, Eastern Pacific Ocean - ETNP201306SV49 | ecosystem: Environmental > Aquatic > Marine > Oceanic | place: Pacific Ocean: Eastern... | reverse complement strand
GTGGGTTCAGATGCTGCAGCAATGGTTCTTGCTGAGGCACCCTGGGAGTCCGAGGAGATAACCTTACTGGTTGATGTTGGCACCAATGCAGAGATTGTCCTCGGCAACCAGAGCAGGTTATTTGCCACCAGTAGCCCGACCGGCCCTGCTTTTGAGGGCGCACAAATTGAGTTTGGGCAACGGGCAGCTCCTGGTGCCATCGAGCGAGTTCGTATAGACCCCAAGACCCTCGAGCCCTCAGTCAAAATAATTGGATCTCAATCCTGGACTAGTGATGCCCATCCCCAGAGTGATCTGGATCTTCCAGAAGTAACCGGCATTTGCGGATCCGGGATCATCGAGGTGATTGGAGAGCTCTATTTGGCAGATGTGATTGGTGCTGACGGTCGATTCAATGAGCAATCACGAGAGCGGAGCAGTCGTATTATCTTGGATGGAAAGACCTATCGTTACCTTCTCTATAAGAATGACAGTATTACACTCACCATCAGCCAGACAGATATCAGGGCGATTCAGCTCGCAAAAGCGGCACTCTATGCTGGTATTCGACTGTTAATGGAAAGTTATGGGTGTGATCGGGTCGATAGAATTCGGCTTGCAGGGGCATTTGGAGGGCAGATCGATGTCAAATATGCAATGATTCTAGGGATGATTCCTGATTGTCCACTCGACCAGGTGAGTGCTGCAGGCAATGCTGCGGGTACGGGGGCTAGAGTGGCCCTTCTCGACAGTCACTCCCGAAACAAGATTGAACAGGTTGTAGAGCAGATAACCAAGATAGAGACGGCAATCGCGGAGGGGTTCCAGGAGCTGTTTGTTGATGCGATGGCTATTCCTCACTCAACTGATCCCTTTGTAAACCTGGATCAGGTAGTCGCACTTCCTGATCGCAGGGATAAGCCTGTTTCAAGGCGGAGGAGAAGAGGGTGACTGCCTCATGACAGAGGGTTGAGGTTGCACTCCTCCGGAGCAAGAGTTGTCAAAAAAATAGTGGACGATCAGAGGTCTCTCTCTTGAGACTGTTTATTTTTATTGTTACTCATGGCGTCGTCGGTCTTCTCTTGGTGGCACCTTAAAAAGATCACGGTAACATTTGCTGAAATGAGGTGCCGAAACAAAACCACATGCGAGCGCGATCTCGACAATGGATTGATTGGTCTGATGGAGCAGTTGGCGAGCTCGACGCAAGCGGATCTCTAAATAATAGCGGGTAGGAACACAGTCCAGGTGTTTTCTGAAAAGACGCTCAAGTTGTCGACGTGAGAGATTGACATGACCCGCCAGTTCATCCAGAGAGATGGGCTCTTCAATGTTGGATTCCATTAGCTCTACGACTTCTGAAAGTTTGGGTTGGCTGGTGCCCAATCTATGCCTAAGAGGGATTTTTTGATGATCTTGTTGATCTCTTATTCGATCACAAAGGTACTCTTCAGAGATCTCTGCTGCCAATGTGTTGCCAAAGTTTTCTCTAATGATGGTCAACATCATGTCAAGTGGGGCAATTCCTCCGCCACAGGTGAGGCGATCTCGGTCAATGACGAATAGTTCTTGAGAGATGATAGTGTCGGGAAAAGCCTCCTGCATTCCAGGCATGTTTTCCCAATGGATAGTACAGCGGTATCCCTTAAGCAGCCCGGCATGTGCAAGAATTAAACTTCCAGTACATATTGCACCCATTATTATGTGTTGGCTGGAGAGGTGTTGACACCAGTTGAGAATCTCTGGTGTGATTTTTTTCTCAACATCAATTCCGCCACAAATGAAGACAATATCAAATCCGGGTGCTTCATTTATAGAGTAGTCGGCATCTATCTTGCTCTCATTACTTGCTTTGACTGGGGCGCCTTTTTCACTAATGATCGACCAGTCATATAGAGCTTGATCGCTGATTCGATTGGCCATACGAAGCGGCTCAATGGCCGCTGAGAAGGGTAGCATTGAAAAATCTTCAACAATAAAAAAACCTAAACGTGTCGTAAGTCGAGATAATGGGTCAGAAGCCACAATGAGAACCCCTGCAGGCAAAGTCGATTGGATAGAAGTAATTTGTACGGCCAGGCGATAGATTACCTGAAATATTAAAAAAGAGGTATATCCGGGGACAAAACATTGACCGGACTCACCACAAAGGGGGTTGATCATCTGTTCTGGCCTGCACGGATCTTGGGACTGTCGAGGCTAGAGTGGGTAACCCGGCCATTTGATCCTGCCAAGCCCTCTCAGTTGCAGCACCCAAACAATAAAGCGTCCCTGCAACAAAACATTCAACTCAATAATCAACAGCTGGCCCCTATCAATTACCCCATGACTGATCTTAAGGAAAAAGTCCGGGAGTGATGAGTTACGCTCTCAGTCGAAGATTTTGGGGATCATGGGGTGAATCTGGGATCACTACAGCAGGATAATGGTTACCCAGAATCTCGATCTCTACTTCTGTTCCCAGGTCATTGAACCCTGCCTCAACGTAAGCCAGAGCTAGGGTGCGATCAATAAAGTGCCCATGGGCGCCTGCTGTAGCCCGACCGACTATTTTTCCCTCTCTCCAGAGAGGCTCATTCCCGAGAGGATCGGCATCTTCAATATTCGATATTTCGAGGGTTACCAGCCTTCTTGGTATTCCGGACTCCTGCTGTTTTATCAGAGCGTCCCGGCCAGTAAAGGCCTTGTCGAGGTCAATAAAACGATCCATTCCAGCTTCAAAGAGTGAGTACTCCCGTGAAAGATCCTGGCCCCACATGCGGTATGATTTTTCCATTCGAAGTGAATCCATGGCACGCATTCCACACAGTCCAAGATTATGCGATTCACCGCTTTGCATCAGGTTTTCGAAAATATGACGTTGGTATTCAATCGGGTGATGGATCTCCCAACCCAGTTCACCCACAAAATTAACTCGCATTAGACGAACCGGTGCCATGCCGACATGAGTATCTTGTCCCGAAAGCCAGGGAAAGGCGGCGCTCTCAAGATCGCAGTCAGCCAACGGTTGCAGAATCTTCCTTGAGTTGGGCCCCGCCAATACGAGTACTCCGTATGAAGTGGTCAAATTGACAAGCTGAACACTCCCGTCTCCTGGAAGCCGTTTAAAGAGAAAATCCCAGTCGTATCGTTCAGCAGCACCAGAACTCACCACGTAGAAACGGTTGTTCTCTTCTCGGCGTACGGTGAATTCACTGCGAACACCACCGTTTTTAGTAAGCGCATGAACGAGCCCGATTCGTCCTGTCTTTGAAGGGAGTTTATTGGCAACCAGTGAATCAAGCCAACCTTCGGCATTCGTTCCTGAAACAAGAAATTTACTGAAGCTTGTAATATCAATAAGCCCAGCATGGTTTCGAAGATGGCAATGTTCAGCACCAACGTGTTTGAAATAATTTGTCCGTCTGAATGACCATTGGTCTTTTCTTTCAACCCCTGAAGGGGCAAACCAGTTCGGTCGCTCCCAGCCATATCGTTGCCCCCAAACTGCACCTAAGGCATCAAGCCGATCGTGAATGGGACTGGTCTTTGCGGGCCTGCAGGCGGGCCGCTCTTCATTTGGGTAATGAATGGTGAAGACATTTTCATAGGTCTCTTCATTCTTTTTGGTAACAAATGTTTTTGTTGCATAGGGGCCAAATCGACGAGGATCAATACCCATCATGTCAATCGAGGGCTCACCCTCGACAATCCATTCAGCAAGCTGCCATCCTGCACCGCCCGCAGCAGTGATGCCAAAACTATGCCCTTCATTCAGCCAGAAATTGGGAAGCTCCCAGGCGGGCCCGACCAGAGGGCTGCCATCAGGGGTATAAGCTATAGGCCCATTGATGATGTCCTTGATCCCGGCATGTTCAAATGAGGGGACCCGCTTGATCGCAGCTTCCACGTGGGGCATCAAGCGCTCAAGGTCGCCAGGAAAAAGATCCTTGCCAAAAGTGGAAGGAACGCCATCAGCAAAAACGGCCGGGGCACCCTTTTCATAGGGCCCTAGAATCCAGCCATTGCGTTCTTCTCTAAAGTAATAAGAGGAATCAGACTCCCTAAGCACAGCAAGATCATCCCCCCCGGACTCTTTGTAGGATTTAAGTTCAGGCACTTCGTCAGTAACAATAAACTGGTGTTGAACAGGGATAGAGGGGACATCAATTCCAACCATTTGACCGGTTTGCCTGGCATAGTTGCCTGTCGCACAGACCACATGCTCGCAGGTGATCTCACCTTGATTGGTTTCGATCTTCCATTCACCACTGGGTTGATGGGAGATGGCCGTTACTTCAGTCTGCTGGTTGATCTCTGCACCACCAGTTCTCGCCCCTTTGGCAAAAGCCATGGTGAGATCTGCAGGCTGGATGTACCCATCCTGTGGATGATAGAGGGCGCCAACAAGTCCATCTGTGTTGCACAGAGGCCAGAGTTCGGCAATTTCAGAGGGGGTGATGATTTCAAACGGAACACCAATCGTATTGGCTGTACCACAATATTTCTGGTACTCATCCATGCGGTCGCGACAGGTGGCCAGTCTTAAGTTGCCAGCTACCTTGAAACCCACATTCTGGCCAGTCTCAGACTCCAGTCTTTTATAAAGATCAACACTGTATTTATGGATCTGGCCTACGCTATAGCTCATATTGAAGAGAGGGAGGAGGCCGGCCGCATGCCAGGTTGACCCGGCTGTCAGTTCTGAACGTTCAAGAAGAACAACATCACTCCACCCTTTTTTGACCAGGTGATAGAGGGTGCTGACACCGACTACACCGCCACCAATTACAACTACACGAGCCGTTGACCTCATGATCTTCTCCACGTCATCGATTATAAGAGTTGGTTTGTTAATCCAGGATCATCATAAAAAGAGATAACTCAATTATAAAGCTTCATTAAGTTGGGGTCGCCAGATTCCACTGCCATGGCGCGGGTGGCTACAAACAGGTCGTACAGTGTGAAGATCATCTTTTTGGTTGATGGCGATTGTTTATACAATCTGTGATTCAATGTAATTTAGTAGAGTGCGTCTCATTCGACAGAACCAGATCAGACTAACAGGAGAGAGAAGTGATTGAAATGCCAAGGACAGTTGAGATCAATAACGGCGTACCTTCTGTGCCCACATTCAGTGAACAGGAGATGGATCATAGAGTAAAAAGATTGCGCCAATGGATGGAGAGAGAAGAGATTGACGCCTGCCTGTTCACCTCCATACATAACATCAATTATTTCTCTGATTTTGTCTATTGTTCATTTGGCCGTAACTATGGTTTGGTGGTCACTCAGGAGAAGCTGACCACATTAAGTGCCAATATTGATGGCGGGCAGCCCAAAAGAGAGACCTTTGGTAACGATAATCTGGTTTATACCGATTGGCAGAGGGGCAACTTCTTCTACGCGCTCTCAATACTGATCAAAGACCAACGGCGGATTGGCGTAGAGTTTGATCACCTCACCCTCCAGGTGATGGACTCCCTCAAGGAATCGCTGTCCGGGTGTGAGTTTGTCGATATTGCTCCAGGGACTATGAAGATGAGAATGATCAAATCACCAGAGGAGCACGCGTTGATCAGGGATGGCGCCCGAGTCTGCGATCTGGGTGGGTCGGCGCTGGTAGAGGCGGTATCTGAAGGAGTTCCTGAGTATGAGGTTGCACTCCACAGCACCCAGACAATGGTGAGGGCAATCGCCCATCTCTATCCCGATGTTGAGCTAATGGACACCTGGACCTGGTTTCAGTCAGGGATCAATACTGATGGAGCTCATAATCCTGTCACCACAAGGAAGGTGGAGAAGGGAGACATCCTGTCATTGAATTGCTTTGCCATGATCTCAGGCTACTACCAGGCACTGGAGCGAACACTCTTTTTTGACCATGCGAATGATGCTCACCTCCAATTGTGGGAGATCAACTGTGAAGTACATAGAAGGGGGCTGGAACTCATAAAGCCGGGAGCCCGATGCATGGACATTGCCCTGGAACTTAATCAGATCTACCTCCGGCATGATCTATTGCAATATCGCACCTTTGGATATGGACATTCATTCGGCACCCTCTCACATTACTATGGCAGGGAGGCCGGACTTGAACTCAGAGAGGATATCGAAACTGTACTAAAGCCTGGGATGGTGATTTCGATGGAGCCGATGATCATGATTCCTGAAGGGATGGCCGGATCGGGTGGCTATCGAGAGCATGACATCTTGATCATCACTGAAGAAGGTGCTGAAAATATAACCAGTTTTCCGTTTGGGCCTGATTATAATGTGATCAAGCCCACACTTTAAACTGATCAGGTTAGCCGGATACCACGAAGCCGTTCATTGCGACGGCGCAGTAACTCGAAGGCAGTGAGCAATTGTGTAGAGATGATGATCAGGATGATTGCAACGGCGAGAATTGTAGGACTAATGTGTTCTCGAATACCTGAGAACATCTGCCATGGAATGGTGCGTTGTTCATAACTTCCGACAAAGAGACCATTTATAGTTAAAAGAAGGGGGTTGGGTAAGTGTGTATTAACTTTTAGCCAGGTGAAACCCCTCGTATCCTTTCAGAGCGACGACGGAGCATTTCAAGTGTTGTAAGTAATAAAATAGAAAATATGACCAGAATGGTTGCAGCAGCAAGTATTGTTGGACTAATTTCATTGCGGATTCCAGACCACATTTGTCGTGGAAGGGTGTACTGTTCAGGACCACCCACAAAAAGAACAATAACAACTTCATCAAAAGAAGTGATGAATGCAAAAAGGGCTCCTGAAATTACACCTGGTGCTATAAGTGGCGCTTGTATTTTGAAAAAATTTCTAATAGGAGAGCCACCAAGGTTTGCGGCTGCTCGCATCAGGTTGTTATCAAAACCAGCCAGAGATGCTGTAACGGTTATCACTACAAAAGGAATCCCCAGGATGGTGTGTGCAATAATTAATCCTGGTAACGATGCAACAAGGTTTACTTTGGCAAAAAAGAAAAACATTCCTGCGGCAGTAATGATAAGTGGAACAATCATCGGAGAAATCATTAGCGCCATAATTAAACGATTAAACGGCATGTGTCGATTAGACAAACCAAGCGCTCCTAGAGTTCCTAAGACACTTGCAAAGAAAGTTGCAAAAACTGCAATGATGGCGCTATTTTTAAAGCCAATCATCCACCTGTCTGTGCAGACAGTTGTTCCTGTATTGGCCTCACAGATGCCAAGCAATTCTTTGTACCAACGAGTTCCATAACCATCAAAGTTAAACGACCAAGTTTCAAAGCTAAAGATTTTCATTTCAGGGACAAATTGAAGGAAAACTGAATTAGTAAATGATAGTGGAATAACAACAACAAGAGGCGCAACCAAGAAAAACAACACAAGGCCACAAAATATCCTATAAGAATAGTGCCAAAGTTTCTCTCGAGGGGTTGTATAAGAAGGAAATTTCATTATTAACCCATTTTTAAATTATCAATACCAATCAAACGATCATATGCCCAATATAGAGTTAAAACTGCAGCGAGAAGAATTGCTCCCATTGCAGCAGCAAGACCCCAATTTAAAGTTTGTTGCATTTCACGAGCAACAAAGTTACCAATCATCAATCCATCTTTACCTCCAACTAATTCCGGGGTGATGTAGTAGCCAATGGCTACAATAAACACCAATATGCATCCAGCACCAACACCTGGAACTGATTGAGGCATATAAACACGAATAAAGGCCCTTGTTGGAGTAGCGCCAAGATTTTGTGCGGCCTTCATGTAGCTCGGTGGTATGCCTCTCATGACGCTATAGATTGGCAAAATCATAAACGGCAAGAGAACCTGAGTCATAACAATAATGGTCCCAGTAAAGTTATACATCATAGGAATTCGATCTTCTTCACCAAAACAAAGGTCAATATTAGTTGCTCCAAGAAATGGCAGATTAACCATACCTTCAAAGCATGGAAGAATGCCAACTAATGTATCGTTTACAACTCCGTTTTGTTGAAGCATGATCATCCAGGCTACAATTCGTACCAGAAGTGATGTCCAGAAAGGCATCAAAACACAAATCATCAGTAGATTCGATGTTCGCATTGGGAGTGTTGCTAATAGATAGGAGACTGGATAAGCAAGAATTAAGCAGAAAATGGTTACCATCAAGCTAACCTGAAGTGTTCTCACCCATATCGTTTTATAAATTTTTAAATGCTCTGCCTTTTGAGTAACATTTTTATTAGCGTCATACCTTAAGTCGACAGCATTGAGATAATAGCCCATTGTATATGGGTCTTTCATCGCACCCAGTGATTGCCAGAACTCAACTTTGTCCCAGCGCTTATCCCTTTTAATCATCTTGTCTTTGTAAGGCGCTTCCCATGTGTAGGGCTTGATTTCTTCTTTTGATCTTTTGTTTACTTTGGTTGCTGATTTGACTGTCTTTAGTAACAAGCTTCTCCATCCAGAGAACTCATAGGTCATCCGGGTGCCCGCTTTACCCAGTAAATTCTTACCTATATTTTTTCCTTCGATGTCCTCGAGTTTATGAGTTGCCCTAATATCACTAATAACCGCGGCAAACATTTCTTCACTGGGAATTATGGATTTATCTTCCCATAGTTCGTACTGAGCAAATGTTTGTGGAAGCACTCTATTGATATCGATATCATCGATACTTCTTGATAAAAGAGAGCCTATCGGCAATACAAACATGATTAATAAGAATAAGAGTGGTGCTAAAAGTAAAAGGAACGAGCGAATTTTAGTGCGGCGTAGAGATTTTCTTAAGCTGTCTTTAAGGGGGACACCATCATTCGTCAGTAATTGACCCTGAGAATCTATAGTGGAAGTATCACTCATAAAAATAGCAATATTTTTTACAAAAAATTTAAGTTAGGGTAAAAAATAAAAACAGGCCAGTGGTTATACCGACCTGTTTTTATTAATCGAGTATAAAACCTAATTAAACTCGTTTATTGGGCCATCCAAGCTGCATAACGGTCATTTACCGCTTGACCATTATCTGCCCACCAGTCTGGATTAGCAAGGATACCACCTTTCATATGCTCATCCGTATTAGGCATATGTTCCATGATATTCACACCAGTATTGAACCATGGCTCGCCTGCTTCCATAATTGGAAGAGCAGATGGACGCATAGGACCATAGTTGATCCATTTAGCTTGATCAGCCTGCGCCTGCGTACTTGAAGCATGAACTAAGAAGTGAAGCGCTGCAGCTCTGTTTGGAGCTCCATTCACAAGAACCAACCATTCCTCTTCAAGAACCTGTCCATCCCAGACAGTAACATAGTCAGCACCGTCATTTAGAATAGCACCACCGATACGACCGTTGTAGGCTAGTGACATAGAAACCTCACCAGAATTGATTAGATCTAGTGGTTTTGCACCTGAAGACCAGAATACGACGTGGTCTTTGATTGTATCAAGTTTAGCAAAAGCACGATCCTGTCCTGCTTGAGTACTTAAGACATCATAAATATCAGCAATAGCAACACCATCAGCATACAATGCCATCTCAACTATAGCGCTAGCCCAAGTGTGAATACCACGCTTTCCTGGGAATTTATCTATATCAAAGAAGTCTTGCATAGTGGATGGTTGCTCACCCGAAAAGGTGTCAGCCTTATGGAAAGGAACATATGACCACCAAATTTGCGGTACTACACAATCATTTGGTACATCAACCATTAGGTCCTCATCCATCGGTGTGCCATCAGGTGCAGGGAAGAAGATGCTTCTGTCTAGCTCTTCAAATAATCCTTCATCACAACCTGTTCGAGCTTGAGATGGAAGTACGTCAAGGATATCCCATTGAACATTACCTGATTCAACTTGAGCGCGAACCTCACCTAGACCACCGTTATAACTAATCATATTTACCTTTCCTGAGGAATAGGTATCAATGTAGGCTTTTTGCTGTGAAGCTGAATAGCCACCACCCCAAGAAACCAAAGTTACATCTGCCTGCACTGCACCAGCCAACATCGCTGTTGAAATAGCGCTTGCAATCAGAGTTTTATGTATTACATGCTTCATTATTTTTTCTCCTCTTATTTTAAATTAGGCCTAGGCTCTATCCATCCAGAGCTAGACAATCCTCCGCCATCCATCCTATATTTACCTCATTGCCTTGTGACAAATATGCACTATCAGATGAATTAGGAATTTTGACGATAAAATCGTCATTTCCACACACACTAAAGCGTGTACGAATATGGTCACCATGGTAGATCAACTCTTTTACCATAGCCGAATAAGTGTTAGGTGTCTTGTTATCGTCGGGCGAGATAAAAATCCTTTCAGGCCTTAGCGATAGGGTAGTACGCTCACCAACAGAGCTTACATTAATTTTGGTTGCAACAACGATGTCTCCAGAGTCAGTCTTGACTGTAGCGTGATCACCATTGATGGCCTCAACTGTACCCATTAAGCGATTATTTTCTCCAATAAAGTTTGCCACAAAGGCGTTCTCTGGGCGTTCGTACAGGTTTGATGGAGAAGCGCACTGTTGTACAACTCCGTCATCAAACACAGCAATCCTGTTGGACATTGTTAGCGCCTCTGTTTGGTCATGGGTAACGTACATGACGGTCAAACCAAGTCTCTCATGAAGGTGCTTGATTTCGTACTGCATTTGTTCACGTAGATTTTTATCTAGTGCCCCAAGTGGCTCATCCATTAGTACAAGTTCAGGGTCAAATATAAGCGATCTGGCAACGGCAACGCGTTGCTGCTGTCCACCAGAGAGTTGTGCTGGTCTGCGGCTCCCAAACTCACCAAGCCTAACCATGTCTAGAGCGTTGTTAACCTTTTTCTCCCTCTCGCTTTTACTGATATTTCTTACTTCTAATGGGAATGCGAGGTTTTCAGCAACGGTCATGTGAGGGAATAAAGCATAGTTTTGGAATACCATTCCTATACCTCTCTTATGTGGAGGTACATTATTGATTGGTTTGCCGTTAAGGATAATGTTGCCATTTGTTGCGGGCTCAAAGCCTGCAAGCATCATTAGGCAGGTTGTCTTGCCAGAGCCGGATGGGCCCAACATAGTGACGAATTCACCTTGCTCAACGTCAAGATTAAAGTCCTTTACAACAAGGATTTCCCCATCATAGCTCTTTTGTACATTTTCAAATCTTACAAGTGGTTCGTTTGTGCTCATATAGTTATTTAAATATAAGGGATAGGAATTTGTTTTTGGCAGATGCAGAGCCCTG
>Ga0066826_10001708_pt1 | contig 11193 bp, 8 predicted proteins | sample ETNtaG_12_FD_65496 | JGI IMG/M metagenome (GOLD analysis project Ga0066826, IMG submission 65496) | Marine microbial and viral communities from oxygen minimum zone, Eastern Pacific Ocean - ETNP201306SV49 | ecosystem: Environmental > Aquatic > Marine > Oceanic | place: Pacific Ocean: Eastern... | reverse complement strand
ACCATTAATAAACATGATTAGTAATGAAAAAGGACTCTCAAGTGTGAAAATTATCTTTATTTGTATAGGTTCCGATATTCAATCGATAGGATTCAGGAAAATGGCCTCGTTAGCGAGGTCAATACATCCGCATGTTGAGGTGGGTTATATTGTAATTGCTAATCCCTATGCACATATTAATGTTTTCCAAAAGTCGGGGGAAGTTAAATTTGAGCTTTTGGAGAATGATCTTGAAAAAATCAGCGCCCATTTGGCAAAAGCTTATATGGTATGTTTTTCATCGATGACTATGTATGCAAAACTTACAAAAGAAATTATCACTAAAATTCGCTCGGTAAATGAAAAGACCTTTATAGTATGGGGAGGGATACATCCCATTGTACACCCTGAAGACGCTATCCGAAGTGCTGACGCTATTTGTGTGGGGGAGGGCGAATCCGCTTTTAAAGAGTTTCTATTGAGCTTCAGGAATGGGAATGACTATACTGGGACGAGGAATTTCTGGTTTAACATAAAGGGTAAAGTCATTAAAAATAATTTTCTTTCCCTTCACAACGGGGAAGATATGAATAACTTTCCTCTTCCTCTCTATGCGGAAGATGAACTGGTATATGAACGCAATAAAGGTTTCATGCCGCTTGACTTTTCAAAATATATTTCATACAACTCACTTACCTACAACACTATATGGTCTATAGGATGCCCCTATAAGTGTATATACTGCAGTAATTCCAAATTTATTGAAAATGACGGAAACTACAGAAAAGTACGCTACCCTTCAGTCGATTACGTAATATCGGAAATTAAAAGTGTTTTGAAAAAGCATGCTCATCTTTCAACAATCGTTTTTCACGACGATAGTTTTATGGCAATTCCTATTAATCAATTAAGAGAGTTTGCTAAAAAGTGGAAAAATGAGATAGGACTTCCTTTCTGTGTTCTTGGCATTATTCCAAGTTTTGTTGAAAGAGATAAAATAGAACTGCTGATATGGGCTGGTATGTACCGAGTAAGAATGGGAATTCAAAGCGGCAGTAATCGTATTCTCAAATTTTACAAAAGGCCAAATAAACCGGGATTAATTGAAAGAGCCGCAGCAAGTATAAACGAGTTTGCAGATTATATGGTTCCACCAGGATATGATATTATTGTAGATTGTCCCATTGAAACCCGGGAAGATGTAATAGATACATTAGATATGCTTTATAGACTGCCGCGACCTTATATATTAAATATTTTTGCACTAAGAGTAATTCCCAACACGGTTCTATCAAATGAACTATCAAAACTTGGCGTGTCCCACCCAGGGATTGAAAGCAATGACTTTACGTACATAACACCAACCCTTGCCAATGTGATGGTTCATCTGTTGGCTGTATTGAGACCTCCAAAAAAGATGTATGAGTTTCTATTAAAATACATTAAGGTAAGTACTAAAGAACAATTGAAATATCCCCTGACTTTACACACTCTAAGATTAGTTATCTTGATTAAAGTGTTGATTTTCCGTATGCGCTTTATGGATTTTCCCGGGTTGCCGGGCAAAATGAACTTTTTGGTCTGGAAACTGGGGATCGTCAGATTCTGGCAAGTAAAAATCCTTAAAAGGTCCTCAAGAATTTTAGTCAAGTTAGATTCCCGATAAAAGCATCTGGGAATCTCAACATTGAAATTCCTAAGCATTTATTAGTGCCTGATAGTCGGAAAAATTATCACTATCATCCGTTTTTATGTATAAAATCTATAATGTCGCAGATTTGGTTGATATCTTTCTCTATAAGCTCTCCATACAGAGGTAAACTGAGAACCTGTCCTGTTACTTTTTCTGCTACAGGTAAATTTGTTGCTGATGAAGAGGGAAGGTGCCGGTAACATTTAAATTGACTGCAAAGAGGGTAAAAATACTTGCGAGTGAAAATATTGTATTCTTTTAATTTGTCATACAAAATGTCACGGCTTATACCAAAATCTTTTTTATCTATTTTTATTACAAAATTGTTGTAATTATGTTTAATGCTTGGGCGATCCTCTCTGAAACTAATACCAGACATACCTTCTAATCGTTTGCGATAGATAAGAGTTAATTGTTTTCTTCTGGATGATTCTTCATCTGCAAGGTCTAACATTAGTAAACCCATAGCTGCCTGCATTTCATTCATCTTGGCATTTACCCCGGGGACTATGACGGATTCTTCATCCTTAATGCCAAAGTTTTTTGACAACTCTAATCGATCTTTCAAGCTATTATCTTTATATGTCAGCGCCCCTCCTTCCATAGTATGGAATATCTTTGTCGCGTGAAAACTGAACATTGAGGCGTCCCCGAAATTCCCAATCGGTTCATTATTAAATTCAACTGCAAAGCAATGCGCTGCGTCATAAATCACACGAAGCCCGTGACGATCTGCAATATCCTGAATTTCATCAACTTTACATGGGTGGCCAAATACATGAACAGGTAGTATCGCCGTGGTTTTAGGTGTAATCAATGATTCGATACATTCCGGATTAAGGTTAAAGCTATCCTCTTCGATATCACAAAATACGGGTGTGATCTTATTCCAAAAAAGTACATGGGAAGTAGCGGGAAAAGTAAAAGGAGTTGTGATAACTTCTCCTGATAACCTTAGTGCCTGACATGCTATTTGCAGTGCAAGTGTCCCGTTACAAAACAGGCTTATGTTTGGCGCTCCTAAGTATTTTTCTAATGCCAGTTCAAATAATTGATGCTGAGGTCCATTATTAGTCAACCAGTAGGATTCCCATATTTCATCAATTTTTCGGACCATGTCATCGCGGGAAGGCAGCAGAGGACGGGTCACGTAAATAGGCGTGGTAAATGGTTCAAGATTTTTCATAACTGTGTTTCAACCCTGCTTTTTACGTTTAAATATTTGTCTCACTATTTCGGAAATAGTAATAAATATACTCAAGGTTTTACAATATTATAATAATTAAAATTTCTTTTTGCGGTCAATCCTTGATTGGAGATACGTACTTTGTTATGTTGGTTTATCTTACCAGAATAACCTTATAAAAATAAATTAGAAATATGGAAATAGCTGATCCAAAAAATCATAACACTCCTTTTTTCTCAGCAATTATAACCTGTTATTTTGAAGAAAAGAGCATAATAGAATTTCATACAAGGTTTTCAAAAGCTTTAAATAGCTTAGACAAAAGTTATGAAATAATATTTGTCAACGATGGCAGTGCGGATGGAACCTTTGAGTTATTGAAGGAAATATTCAATAGGGACAAGAAAGTTACCAGGGTAATTAATTTCTTTAAAAACTCGGGACAGGGAGCTGCTATTACTGCAGGAATAAATCATGCCAAGGGAAAACATTTTATTTTGATGGATAGCGATCTTCAATTGGCTCCGGAGGAACTCCCATTGCTGGTCAACGAATTTGAAAAAGGCTGCGACATTGTAAGCGGCTATAGAAAAGATAGGAAGGATTCATTTTTCAGAATTGTTCCCTCTGTGCTTGCTAACTATATTATGCGCAAAGTGTCTAAAAGCGATTTAAAGGATTTCGGCTGTACTTTTAAAATATATCATGGAGAACTGATAAGGGCTTTTAATTTAGGTCCGTTAAAATTATTTAACCCAGTTTATATTATAGAACAAGCTCAAAAATGCCGGGAGGTCCCTGTTTCTCATTTCCCTCGAAAATACGGGAAATCGGGCTGGACCTTTAACAAATTAACGGAATACAATATGGAAAATTTTATGGGTATGTTTTCGAAAGCCTTTCAAGTTATAGGATTCTGGAGCATTCTTATAGCCCTGCTTCTTGTTCTGAGGACAATTGTTGACTATTTTTATTCTTTTAAAATTCTTTCTAAAATATATAATGGACTTTTATTGATTGCCATAATGCTTTCCATGTTTATAACATTAAAGATGCTTTGTTTGATAGGCGAGTATGTGGTAAGAATTTTTTCCGTAGCGCAGAAAAATCCTAAATATATTATTAAAGAAATCCTGGAACGGTAGTTTTTATGAAGTTTGCATTTTATGTTTCCGGCAAGGCAACACGATTAGTAAAAACTTTATCTCACTTGGAACACAGCAACGCTGAACTTCTTAAAAAAATAAAACTTGCCTTTATCGACAACTGTAACAACGACTCTTTAAGAGAACTGTGTGGCAGACTGGGGCTAAACTTCTTCGAGTTTAACGCTGACGCTGTTAAAAAAGAATTAATTAACGAAACGCTTTCCGGGAAATTGCTGGAATGTTTTTTTAATGAAAAGATAGATTACGGATTTGTTTTTGGAAGAAGGATTCTGGTTGGAGAAATTCTTAATAAATACAATCACAGGTTAATCAACTTTCATCCATCCCTTTTACCCCAATTCAAAGGAGTTAATGCGATTGATCAGGCGCTAAAGGAAAAAGCCTTTTTGTTAGGCAATTCAGCCCATTTTATTAACGAAAAGGTAGATGAAGGGGAGATCATCATGCAGTCTCTTCTTCCTAGTCTTTCCTTTAAAAATTATGACGACGTACTGGACATGCAGATTAATATGCTAATCCAGATCATGTGCTGGCTGATGGAAAGCAGGATTACCGTTAAAGACGGAAGAGTTAATATAAATAACGCTAAATATGAAATAAGCAGCTATATCCCAAATTTGGAGTTTACTATTAATGAGTTTTTTAAGAGAGAAAATCAGTGAAAGTTGGAATTATGCAACCCTATCTTTTTCCCTATATGGGTTATTTTCAGTTGATCAACGCGGTGGACACGTTTGTCATTCATGATGATGTTCAATATATTAAATCAGGTTGGATAAATAGGAATAGGTTTCTTCTTAATGGCAAAGAGTACTTGTTTACATTTAGCGTCAAAAAAAATGCTTTTACCCGGTTTATTAACCAAAGATATTATTCCGACAAATTTGAAATGGAGAAGGGGAAATTTCTCCGGGTACTAAAACAGGCATACTGCAAGGCACCTTTTTATAATAAAATTTTTTCTTTAACTCGTGAAATATTGTCTCATAAGGACCTGAATGTTTCGAGCTTAAATTTATTTGGGATTAAGAAATTCTGTGAATATTTAGGCATATCGACGCCAATGGTTTTATCATCGGATTTGGAAAAAAACTGTAGTTTAAGAAACGAGGCTCGTGTTATAGGCATTAACCGAGCTTTGAAGGCAACCCATTATGTAAATCCGGTTGGTGGCATTGATCTCTATTCTAAGGAATTTTTTTCTAAAAACGGGTTAAAATTACTTTTTCTCAAATCCCACGAAATTAAATATAAGCAATTTAATGATGCTTATTTGCCCGGACTTTCAATAGTAGATGTTTGCATGTTTAACAAAATAGATGATATTCAAACTTTTTTAAATCAATACGAGTTAAAATCTTAAGGAAAAATATGAATAAAATCCGAACCGTATCGCTTGGGCCAAGCCAGGAAAATAAACTGAGAAAGAACCTCATAAAGCTGTTTAAAAAATGCCCTATACCGGAAAATGAACTTTTCTCTAATATAGGGCTATTTTTAAGCAGACATCAGATCTCAAGGATTTTATTCATAAATGATATTTATAAAAACATTTTGAACTCGCATGGGGTTGTAATTGAGTTTGGAGTCAGGTGGGGTCAAAATATGGGGTTATTTGAGGCATTAAGAGGTGTCTATGAACCCTTTAACCTTACCCGGAAAATTATCGGTTTTGATACCTTTGAAGGATTTCCCTCGGTTCATGAAAAAGATGGGAATGACGGTATCACTTCAGTAGGTGGATACGGAGTTACTAAAAATTACGAAAAGTATTTAAAACAAATATTGGACTACCATGAAAAAATGAACCCGAACCCTCATATAAAAAAATATGAACTGGTAAAAGGGAACACCCTAAATGAAATTGATAAGTATTTTAAAAAACACCCGGAGACAATTGTCGCCCTGGCTTACTTTGATTTCGATTTATATGAACCAACAAAGAAATGTCTGGAAGCTATAAAAAGTCGTCTTTCGAAAGGAAGCATTATTGCGTTTGATGAATTAAATTCACCACACTTCCCGGGAGAAACCCTGGCATTAAAAGAAGTTTTTGGATTAAATAAATTCAAGATCATTCGAAGTCCCTATAGCCAACTTCAATCTTACGTTGTATTTGAATGACCGATTAGGGAAAAAGCAAACCGGGTTAATCAGTATGAACAAAGAAAGCATTTTGTTACTCTTTGTACTAAAATTTACTTAACTTGTGAAAAGCTTTTATATACACTTGTTCCTTTTTCTGTTTTTCAATCTTAACATTGATAACTTCAGAAATGTCATTCCTGTTTTTCGAGTTTCCATTTAAAGCTACTCTAACTCCTTCTATATATATGCGTGTACAGTTTGATCCTGAATTAGTGCGGTCCAATATCCCAAATATTATGGTCATCCAACAATTAGGTAGAGAACAACGTGAAATTACTAAGCATTTTCGATGAAATCGGTTACAGAATTCAGTTTCCGAACTAGAAACTAAATTCAGACGTTACTTCTATATTTTTTATAGATGATTTTTATGCGATGGATCATGGACTACCTTTAGAAAAGACATTTGTGGGACATGTAAATTGCTTGCTGGAATTTAATTTTCAGGTTATCAATCTGGGTGTGCAGGTGTGAGGAGCAGATCAATCATTTTTGATTTTAAAAAGTTTAATGCCAAAATCGTTGTGTACATTCATAACAACGATCATGTTAGTCGAAATGAGAAATATGATCGTCGATGATTCTTTAAGTGTGTAAGCTTTTGGAGGACAATGCCAGTCTTCGATTTAGAAAGAAATGCGAAGCTATGTTTAAAGAATCTGATCAAATGGAGAGATAAAATTTTGAAAATACTTAACCGGCAAAATGTTCACTTTTACTATTTATTGTTTTTAGCATTACTGATTCTTTTTTATGCCAGAGGCTGGCTAAATAAACTATATCCTGTCGGATACTCTATAGAAGAAAGCATGGTTAATATTATTCCTACTTTGCACTTCAAAGAATTTTTACTTATGAACAATGCCATCCCTAATTGGAGTGACTACTCATACTGGGGGCGTCCTTTTTTGGCAAAATTTCCATTTCTAAGCTTCTTGATTATCTCTTTAATTAGCATTGTTTTTAATATTTCAATTTTGACTTCGTGGAAAATATTAGTTATTACTTGCCTTTTTTTAGGGGCATTGTTTGTTTACATGATAGTTTACAGACTTACCATAAATCCAAAAGCTTCTTTTATATCGGCAACTATATTTGCGCTTGTTCCTTTTCACTCTGGTAATACCAGCACCGTATGGTTTATTGCTCCATCATGGGCTTTAATCCCTCTGCTATTTATGGTTTATTTTAAGTTTTTTTCAGAGATGAATTATGAGAATGCAATAAAATTTTGCCTGCTCTCCACTATTTTACTGGCCTTTAGCATCCAATATTCAGTAATCGGATTTTTTTTTCTTGGAATTTTTAGTCTCTTCTGCATTTTTGCTTTTATTGATGGCAAAACTAAACCTTTACAAAAAATAATTAAATTTCATTCCTTTCTAGTCATTCTTCTTTTGTTGCTATTTTCTTTCGTGTGGGTCCCTTTTGCTCTGGTCGAGGATACTTCGGCATTTGATATTGCACTTGGAGGACGGAATGTCAATTACGAAGTTTCCGTAAACCCAAAATTAACTTTTTTTTATCAGCGCGGTTTTCTGAAAGATGTTTTTTATGTGAGCCCGCTTTTCTTTTTTATGGTCTTACTTTCATTTTTCTCAAATGAAAAAGAAAAATATATTTGGATCATAATGTTTGTGGTGTCTACTTTATTGATATTAGGTAAATACTCTCCCATAGATCTCTATCTTTTTGTAAATCATATTCCTTTCATTAATAAGATTAGATTTCCATTCAGGTATATGTATATAACTATTCTATCAGGTAGCATTTTATGCGGTCTGGGATATCAATGGGCTGAAAATAAAATAGAACTTTTTTTGAACCGATACAAGGCAAAAGCCGTACATTTTTTTTTCTTTTTTATTTTTACATGTTTTTTATTACTTTATATTCCATTCGGATCAGTAGCCTTCAAATCAACAGATTCATACTTTTTAGAAGATGACATAAAAGCTTACAAATGGATTGCACATCAGGATGGATATTTTAGGATTTTAGAGTTTCCCAGGAATTTTAAATATGCCTTGTCACCTTTGATTCATAAGAAGAAAACAGTTTTTGGTGCATATCAAGAAGAAGTGACAAAATCTTCGTATCTCCTTGAATCTTATCTCAGGAATGGAATAGCTGGATTAACTGATAAAAACACTTCTCTCATTGAAAAAATGAGAGTCAGTAACATAAAATTTATAATATTCCATAGAGATAGTAATATTAAGGATGAAATTTTATTACGAAATGGAATCGTTTTTGAAAAAGCATATGGTAAGATTAAAATTTATCGAAATGTAAATTTTCTACCATACGCAACACTTTATAAAACCTTAATGAGAAACTCATCCACTAATTTTTTACCAGATAAGTATATTTCAACCGTCTTAAAAGTAAAAAAGGCATCAAGCGAACAGATAGAGATCAATCTCCCTTCAAGACCGTTTTCTGCCTTATTAGTCATAGCAGAAAGCTATGATACAAACTGGCACGTTACCTCGAACGGGAAAGATAAAAAAGTAATACCTATAACACCAAATTTTATGGGAGTTAAGGTTCTGGAAGAGGAATCCAAGCTGGTATTCGCATACAAGGAAAATATTATAGAAAAAGTAGCAAATATAATTACGGTTGGTATTTTTATATTGCTTGCTGTCGGTTTATTTGGTTTTAGGTTGTTTGCAAGGTTAAAAAGATTTGCTTTATTTAAAACCTAAGTGTAATTAATTGCACAAATGTAGTTATTGGAAAAAGCTATAATATCAGTAGATACTCATGAAATGATTGCCGCAAAAAATTTTATTCTACTTCTTCCGACGTTAAAGCGTAAAAAAATTAAAAGATTTTTTAATCCATCTCGTCGTTTCCGGGCATTTTTACGTTGTACAATCCAAGTTTGACATAGTTCATTGTTTTTGTTAGTATTTTTTTCAACTTTGAAAAGCAAAACTTCCCTAATGAAGCATATAGAGACTCTGTTAAAAGACTATAGTGAAGATGAAATAGTTAAAAAATAGACCTCTTGAAAAGTCTGAAGCATTCTATTGTGGAAATATCTGAGGCGATCTCGCTTGTTCTGCAGCATATCCTTGTAAGACAATATGGAGTTCCTGTTAAGGGCTTGTTTGAAAGTCATCGGAGGTTGATATCGTTTGAAAAACGCTTTTATCGGCCTTGTAGCATTTCTTAAGCTCCGAAATTTTCTCGTCCATAAATATTGGATAATTGAACAGTTGGATATAGAGATTTTTTGGTTACATTGAGTCTATTGAAAGGTTTTTTAGGAAAAAAGCGCGGGAGTAGTTTCTCAATTATATTGCCTGCAATATATCAAGACCGCTATTATTCCAAGATATTACTAAAAAAGGATTAAACAAATTCGTAAAATCTGTGCAAGGATTTTCATCAATTATCGTATCTAATTTGTAAATTAAAATCATGATTAGCGGAAAAAAAGTGGTGGTAGTGCTTCCGGCTTATAATGCGGAAAAGACCTTAAAAGACACCCATGACGAAATACCGGGAGATATTGTGGACAATATTATCCTGGTTGACGATGCCAGTAGCGATCACACTGTAGAATTAGCCAACAAGTTGAATTTAAAAACCATAGTGCATCCCGACAATAAAGGATACGGTGGAAATCAGAAAACATGCTACAGGGAGGCTCTTAAGGCAGGGGCGGACATTGTTATTATGCTTCATCCGGACTATCAGTATTCGCCAAAATTAATCGCTTCAATGGCTCACCTGGTTGCTTCCAGGCATTTTGATGTTGTCATCGGCTCAAGAATTTTAGGAACGGGCGCTCTTAAAGGAGGCATGCCGTTATATAAATATATATCCAACCGTTTCTTAACTTTAATACAGAATTTAATGCTTGGGTATAAACTATCAGAATATCATACCGGATATCGCGCGTTCAGCCGTAAGGTATTAGAATTACTACCCCTGGAAGAAAACTCGGATGACTTCCTCTTTGATAACCAAATGCTTGCCCAATGTATCTATAATAAATTTGAAATTGGCGAAATATCATGTCCGACAAAATACTTTCCAGAAGCATCGTCTATTAACTTCATTAGAAGTGTAGAATATGGTTTCGGAGTGCTTATAACATCTTTACAATTCTTCTTGTGTAAGAAAAAAATAATCTGCTCAAAAATTTTCAATCCAAAAGGCAGGAAATTGAGTTAAAAACATGTCTTTTATAGCAGACCTTCATATTCATTCCTGTTATTCCCGCGCCACAAGCAAAGAGATGAATCCTCAAAATATTTTTAAATGGGCCCAGATAAAAGGAGTCACGGTCATAGCTACCGGTGATTTTACCCACCCGCTCTGGTTCGCGGAGCTAAGAGAAAAGCTTGAACCGGCAGAAGAGGGTCTGTTTGCTCTTAAAAAAGAGTTTCAAAATTCTAATATTAATGAAGTCCCGGATTCTTGCAAAGGAGATGTCCGCTTCGTTTTATCAGCGGAGGTCAGCTGTATATACAGCAAAAATAATAAAGTCAGAAAAATACACAACCTCATATATGCACCGGATTTTGAGACAGCATCAATGATAAATTCAGAACTGGATAAAATCGGAAATTTAAGATCAGATGGCAGGCCTATATTAGGTCTCGACGCGAAAGAACTTCTGAAAATAGTGCTTGATTCAGGAGATGACTCAATGCTTATACCTGCTCATGTCTGGACGCCGCATTTCTCTCTGTTTGGCTCCGTTTCAGGTTTTGATTCCCTAGAAGAATGCTTTGATGAACTTACCCCTAATATCCACGCTATTGAAACCGGACTTTCCTCAGATCCGGCTATGAATTGGAGACTTTCCACCCTTGAAAATGTTACCCTTGTGTCTAATTCTGACGCGCATTCTCCTGCTAAAATTGCGCGAGAAGCGAATATCTTTAACACAGATTTGTCATATCAGGCTATAAAAAATGCCATCATAGAAGGAAACAATAACAAATTTTTAGGTACCATAGAGTTTTTCCCTGAAGAAGGAAAATACCATTTTGATG
>Ga0066826_10001702_pt1 | contig 11205 bp, 8 predicted proteins | sample ETNtaG_12_FD_65496 | JGI IMG/M metagenome (GOLD analysis project Ga0066826, IMG submission 65496) | Marine microbial and viral communities from oxygen minimum zone, Eastern Pacific Ocean - ETNP201306SV49 | ecosystem: Environmental > Aquatic > Marine > Oceanic | place: Pacific Ocean: Eastern... | reverse complement strand
ACATGATTAAGTGGGTTCATTTTATATTGTCATTATTTCTTTTTCTTTTAAAGAAACCTTTTCATCAACTGATCTAATATGATTATCAGTAATTGTTTGGACATTTTTTTCTGATGATTTTTCTTCATCTTCACCAATTTCTTTATTTTTTAAAAGTTTTTTTAATTCATCATTTGCATCTCTTCGAATATTTCTTATTGATACTTTGCATTTTTCACCAATAGATTTAATGATTTTTTTTAATTCTGTTCTTCTTTCCTCATTTAATTCTGGTACTGGCAATCTAACTACCTGTCCATCAATTTGCGGATTCATTCCTAAATCAGATTTTTTAATAGCAGCATCTATTAATGGTACATTGTTGGCGTCCCAAACTTGAATGTTAATCATTCTAGGTTCTGGTGTCGTTATACTGCCAACTTGGTTTATAGGCATTTGTTGTCCATAAATATCGACTTTAATTAAATCAAGCATTGCTGCGTTAGCCCTACCAGTTCTTAATGAGCTCAGTTCCTTAGAGAAAACCTCTATGGCTTTATCCATCTTGAGGCTGTATGATTTTTCATCAAACATTTATTCTCCAATCTTTATTCTATAAAACTCTTTAATTTTTAAATCAGTTATAAAAAGCTCTTTAATAATATCTTGAACTTTCTTTTTAGGTTCCATAACCCAAGCCTGTGATAAAAGAGCATTTTCTTCTTTAAACTTATTCATTTTACCTAAGCTAATTTTTTTTGCAATATCATCTGGTTTTCCTGAGTTTTTTAATTCCTCTGTTACAAGTTCTTGTTCTTTATCAATAACAGATTGATCGATCGATTCTGAAGATAAAGCCAATGGATTAGATGCAGCAATATGCATAGATAATTGTTTACCAAAAGTTTTAACAATATCAGATTTGTCTTTTGTTTGTAATGAAACAATGACTGCTAATTTTGAAATATTATCTTTTATAACTGTATGAAGATAATGATTATTTACAGTTCCAACATTATCTATTGTTTTTGCCTTACCAATTGTAATTTTTTCACCAATTTTAGCAATTAAAGCAACCACATTATTTTCAACAGTTTCACCATTTTTCATTTTAGAGATTTTTAACTCTTCTATATTAGAGTTTTTTTCATTATTTAATTCACTAAGTTCTTTAACAAAATTTGTAAAATCTTCATTCTTTGCAACAAAGTCTGTTTCACAGTTTACTTCAATGACTGAAGTTTTTGTTTCATTGCCACTAACAGCAACTACACCTTCTTTTGCATCTCTAGACATTTTTTTTGATGCTTTTGAAATACCTTTAACACGTAATATTTCTATAGCTTTATCTATATCTCCACTGGACTCTTTTATTGCTAGATTACAATCTTTAAAACCAGCTCCAGTTACTTCTCTTAATTTTTTTACATTTTCAATGTCACTCATATTAATTTAATGTTTCCTTTTTATCTTTAGAAAATTTTTGATCTAATTTTTCTCTATCTTTTTCTTGAATAGTTTTTCCTTCATTTTTTTTCTTAGTCTCTGGGGCAGAATCTTTTTTAGGTTCTGCGGTTGGAATTGAACTTTTAGCATTATTGATAGTTTCTTTGATCAGATTACAATATAAATCTATTGATCTTCGAGCGTCATCATTACCTGGAATAGGATAATCAATATTATCAGGATTCGAATTGCTGTCTAATATAGCAATAATAGGTATACCTAGTTTAACTGACTCTGCGATAGCTAAAGACTCATAGTTTGTATCAATTATAAAAACTAAATCAGGTGTTTTTTTCATTTCAGCGATACCACCTAATGATCTTTCTAGCTTATCTTTTTTAACACTCATTTTTAAAAGTTCTTTTTTTGTAAAACCTCTATTTTCAGCTTTTAGATCAGATTCATATTTTTTCATCTTTTTAATTGAACCAGAAATAGTACCCCAATTGGTAAGCATACCTCCAAGCCATCTATAATTAACAAAATATTGATCTGTTTCTTTAGCAATTTCTGCGATAGCTTCTGATGCTTGTTTTTTTGTTGATACAAATAAAATTTTTCCGTTATTTGTGATCGTTGAATAAATTTTTTCTAAAGCTACTTTAGTAAGCTCTAAAGTTTGTGTTAAATCCATTATATGAATTGAGTCTCTTTTTCCAAAAATGTACTTTTTCATTTTTGGATTCCATCTTAAAGTTTTATGTCCAAGATGAACGCCTGCTTCTAATAATTGTTGTATTGTAATGTTAGGTATTTTCATATTTATTCCCGGTTAAGCCACCACAGTAATTTCCAATAAAGGACCGGAGGTATAAAACCAATAACTGTGTGCGTGTTAATTTAATTTATGGGTTATTTACTAAGATTTTAACAATTAAACAAGGGTTTATTTAAATTATAGTGCTTGAAATCTCTCTTTTTCTAAGAAGATTTAACGATTTTCTATCTAAATTTCGATTATTTTTGAGTTTAAAAGTCATAGTTTTATCATCTTTTGTTAAGTTTATGTTAACTGTTGTTTTACCCTCTTTATTTAATATTTTTGAAATCTCATTTACTTCATTATCAGACTTAACTTCAAAAAAAACTTCATTAATAGGGCTATTAAAAAGATCTTTTAATGAGCCAATTTTATGAACATTTATACGTTTAAATCTATTTTCATCATCAGATAAATTTTTCATTAATGTTATTAACAATGAATTGCCTTCAGCTAAAATATTTCTGTTTAAATTTAATGTGTCAGAAAATATAAACAGTTCAAAAACACTAGATAAATCAGTAAGTTTAATTATTGCATAAGTATTTCCTTTAGAAGTTTTTCTTTCTTGAATTTTTAAAAGTGTTGCGGCTATATTTGATTGTTTAATATTTTCATCAAAAATAAATTCTTTATAATCAATAATTTGATAATCTTTAAAAATTTCTTTAAATTTATTAATTGGGTGGTCTGAGATAAAAAAACCCAATGATTCGAATTCTTTTGAAAGTCTTTCTTCAAAGTCCCAATCTTTAATTTTTTGAAGTATATTTTTATCTTTTAATTCATCAATTTCATTTGGATCAAATAAATCAATTTGATTGGTTGATTTATTTTCATAAAAATTTTTTGATTTTAATATTAAATTAGGAATGGAGTTGTGTATAGATTGTCTATTATTGAACAATTCATCAAAGGCTCCAGCTTTTACTAAGCCTTCAAGTTGCAGTTTGTTTATATCTTTAGGATTTACCCTAATTATAAAATCATAAATTGATTTAAATTTTCCATTTTTTAATCTTTCATTGACAATGTTTGAGACAGCTTCGTAGCCTACGCTTTTGATTGCGCCTAGTGCATAATAAAAATTATTATTTTCAGACTTAAAATCAGCAAAAGATTGATTAATATCTGGTCTAATTATTTTTATTTTCAATCTTTTAAGTTCTTCGTAAAATTCGCTCAGTTTATTCTGGTTAGAAATATCCATTGTCATTGATGCCACAAAAAACTCATTTGGAAAATAAGTTTTTAAATATGCAGTTTGATAAGCTATAATTGCATATGCGGCAGCATGGCTTTTATTAAATCCATATTCGGCAAAAGGCTCAATTTTTAAAAATATCCCAGCAGCTATATCTTTGCTTATTCCTTTTTTTACTGCTCCTTCAATAAATCTAATTTTTTGTTTTTCTAGTTCAGCTCTTTTTTTTTTACCCATTGCCCTTCTCAATATATCTGCTTCTCCGGCAGTAAATCCTGAAAGTTCTTGTGCAATCTGCATTACCTGTTCTTGATAAATTATTACACCATAAGTTGGTTTAAGTATTTTCTTCAGTTTAGGATGAAGATAATCAGGTTCTTGCTTTCCATGTTTACAGTCATTGTATGTTGGTATGTTACTCATTGGACCTGGTCTATATAAAGCTACTAAAGCAATAATATCTTCAAGATGGTTAGGTTTCATATTTGTTAAAGCATCTCTCATCCCAGAGCTTTCCAACTGAAATAATCCAACAGTATTTCCTGAAGACAGTAATTCAAAAACTTTTTCATTATCATAGTTAATATTTTCAATTTTAAATTCTTTATTTTTTTTATTAATTAATTTTTGTGTTTTATCAATTACTGTTAAAGTTTTTAGACCCAAAAAATCAAATTTTATTAATCCGGCATTTTCAGCTGAATACATATCGAACTGAGTTGATGGTAACAATAAATCAGATGAAGAGTCTTTATAAAGAGGTACCGTATCAGTTAATTTTTTATCTGCTATTACTACGCCGGCAGCATGAGTTGCTACGTTTCTATTTAGACCTTCGAGTTTTAATGATAGATCAATTAGTTTTTTTACTCTTGAATCGTCTTTTATTAATTTTTGAAGACGCGGTTCATTATTAACACATTCTGTTAAACTTTGAGGTCTAGATGGATCAAAAGGTATCATTTTTGAAATACTATCAACAAAACCATATGGCAATCCTATTACACGACCAACATCTCTGATTACCATTCTTGCTTTTAATTTTCCAAACGTAATTATGTGAGCTACACTGTCTTTATATTTTTTATTTAAATAATCAAAAACCAGATCTCTTTTTTCTTCACAAAAATCAATATCAAAGTCTGGCATTGAAATACGATCTGGGTTTAAAAATCGCTCAAAAATTAAATTAAACTGAATCGGATCAAGATCTGTAATAGATAAACACCATGCTACTAATGATCCAGCTCCCGATCCTCTTCCTGGGCCAACCGGGATATCATTTGTTTTTGCCCATTTTATATAGTCAGATACTATTAAAAAATAGCTTGCGTACTTCATTTCATTAATAATTTTTAATTCATGCTCTAATCTTTCCTTATAGATTTTGAATTTTAAGTGGGTTTTAATTTGTTCTTTTGGAATTTTAAAAGTGTTTATAAATTTGTTAATCAATCCTTTTTCACTATAATTTATTAATGTTTTATCTGCATTACCATCTTTTTCAGAGCTGATATTAGGTAATATTGGTTTAGATGTAATCGGTCTAAAATTACATCTCAATGGTAAATTATAATTATTTTGCAAAGCTTCAGGAAGATCTGAAAATAACTTATTCATCTCATCGGTAGATTTAAAATAATGTTCATCTGAAAATGATAGTCTATTTTTATCATTCAAATAAGATTTTTGCCCAATACAAATTAATGCTTCATGTGCATCATGCATAGATTTATCCAAATAAAATATTTCATGTGTGGCTATTATTGGAATTTCAAATTTTTTTGATAAATTTAAATTGTAGTTTTCAAATAATTTTTCGTTTTGATCGTTATGTCTTTGTATCTCAATGTAAAAATTATTAGAATATTCCTTTTTTAAAGTTTTATAAATTTCTTCTATTTCGTTAAATTTACCTTTATTAAATAATTTTCCTATTAAACCATTGATAGTGCCTGATAACAAAATTATATCACTTGTTTTTTCCAGCAGGTCATAAAACTTACATTGTGGTTCAGGATTATTATTTTCTAAAAAAGATTTTGATGATAGCTCTATAATTCTTTTGTAACCTGTATTAGACTTTGCAATTAATGGTAATAATCCCACTTCATTTTTAAAATTAAATAATATTTGAGTTCCGATTATTGGTTGAGTTCCAGATTTTGATAAACTTTCAGAAAATTCTAAAGAACCACATAAATTAGAAGTATCAGATAGTCCTATAGATTTAATCTTATTAACTTTACAATAACTTTTTAAATCATCAATTTTGATAGCACCTTCGCATATAGAATATTGTGTATGTATTTTTAGATGATTAAATATATTATTGTTTGATTCTGGCATTAGAAGTAATTTTTATTTTACCACTAATTAGTTCAATTTTGCAATCTGCCTTATTGGCAAAAAATCTATTATGAGTTGCAAATATTATTAATCTATTTTTGTTTTTTAGTTTACATAATATTTTAAAAACTTCTTTAGCATTTTTAAGATCTAAACTACCAGTTGGTTCATCTGCAAGTATAATTTCAGGTGAATTAATTAGCGCTCTAGCAATAGCAACTCTTTGCATTTCTCCGCCAGAAAGTTCTGAAGCTAAATGATTTTCTCTACTTGTTAAGCCTAATTTTTTAATCAATTTTTTTGCATCAATTAAAGCTTTATTTTTATTCTCGTCTATTGATAATCTGGATAAATAAATATTTTCAATGACAGTAAAATCAGATAACAAATTATTATCTTGATAAATAATACCAATTTTTTTCGCTCTTAATCTATCGTTAAAGTTTTTTAATGAGTAATTTATAGTATGATTAGATATTTTTAAGATACCAGAATTAGGAATATCAATTAATGAAAGTAAATTTAGAAGTGTTGATTTACCTGAACCAGATGGTCCCATTAATGAATATATTCTACCAGCTTTAAATTTGAAATTAATTTTATTTAACACTTTAATTTTTTTTTTAGACTTATAATTTTTTACAATATTTTTTAACTCAATTATATTATTCATATTTAAGTGCTTTTGCAGTGTTCATACGAGAAGCTTTTAATGCTGGATAAATTGAAACTATAATAGTTATTGCTATTGAACAAATTGCAATTAATAAAATAGAATTAGGATTAATTTCAGATGGAAGTTTGCTTAGGAAGTATATTTCCTCAGGAAAAAGCTTAATGTTAAAAGTATTACTTAAAAATTCACGTATATTTTCTAAATATATAGAAAATAAAACACCCAATGTTATTCCAAATAATGTTGCTGCTGTACCTATTAAAAAACCAACCATAAAAAATATTTTTGAAATTGATTTATTCAAAACACCTATTGATTTAAGAATAGCAATTTCTCTTGTTTTATTTTTAACTAAAATAGTTAAACCAGAAATTATATTGAAAGCTGCTACAATAATTATTAACGAAAGTATTATAAACATAACATTTCTTTCAACCTTAAGTGCGCCAAATAAAGATTTATTTAAATCAGACCATGTATAAACATAATAATCTTCAAAAATCTTTTCTAATTTTTTTTTAATAATCTCTATATTTTTTGGATTTTTTAAATATATTTCTAAATTTCTTTTAGAATTTTTTAAATCAAATAAATTTTCTAAATCATTAAGGTTAATAAAAGCAACATTTTGATCAAAGTCAGCTATTTCACTATCGAATATTGAATCAACGATAAATGTTTTTTGTTTAGGTAAATTACCAATTATTGTTTGTATTCCCGTTGGTGACATTATTAATATTTTATCACCTACATTAATATCATGCATAAAGCTTAATTCTTTTCCGATAGATATATGATCTGGATTTAATTTTTTATTTCCAAAAAAATTAGAACTACTAACAATAGATAATTTTTTAAAATCATTGGATAAATAACCTCTTAATAACAGTCCTTTTGTATAATCTTTATTAATAAGAACGGCTTGACCATTATTACTATATACAAATACTTTAGATAAAATATTTAATTCTTTATTGTTAAACAAATTTTTGTCAATTGGTTTTTCATAAATTTTAATAACTGCATGGGGATTAAATCCTATAATTTTTTCCACTAATTCTGATCTAAATCCATTCATTACAGACATAACAATAATTAAAACAGCAACACCAAGACTAATTCCTATAAATGAAAAAATAGAAATTATATTTAAAAATCCATCATTTTTTCTAGTTCTTAAATATCTTAATGTAACTTCTTTTTCTAGTTGTGAAATCAATTTATTTTTTTTTATTAATTATAATTTTAGCTATATCTTCAATAGATAAATTTTTTGTTTCTTTTCCAATTTCGTTAAATTCAAATGAATCACCTTGAGATTTTTTACCAATCATAATTTGAAAAGGTATACCAATTAAATTAAACTTTTTTATTTTGGAAGAAAAATTTTCATCAGTATCGTCAATTATGGCTTCAATATTCTTTTCATTTAAATAATTATAGATATTGTTTGCTTTTTTTATATTTGAATTATCATTTTTATTTATAAATGGAATAATAGCGCATTCATATGGCGACACAGAAATTGGCCAATTCATAATTTCATTTTTATCGTCATATTTTGCTTCAATAATGGCTCCAACTAATCTTGACACACCAACACCATATGATCCCATTTTAACAAATTCCTTTTTTCCTTTAAAATCTACAGAAGCATTCATCGGCTTTGAATATTTGTCTCCAAAATAAAAAATATGTCCAACTTCAATTCCTTTTGTGTGTAGTCTAAATTCTTCAGGTACATTTTTTTCAAATTCATTTTCATTAAATTTTTCATCTGTTACTGCATAGAATTGTTCATATCTTTCTCTTAATTCATTTAATGATTTTTTTTCTAATTTTGTTTTATCGCTGTTAACATCAAATATTCTTTTATCAGTATAAATTTTACTTTCTCCAGTTTCTGCCAAAATAATGAATTCATGAGACAAATTTCCACCAATCGGTCCTGTGTCAGCTGCCATAGGTATAGCAGATAATTCTAATCTTTGAAAAGTTCTTAAATAAGAAAGAAAAAATTTATTATATGAAAAATTTGCTTCATCATCATTTAAATCAAATGAGTATGCGTCTTTCATATAAAATTCTCTACACCTCATTATTCCAAATCTTGGTCTTAGTTCATCTCTAAATTTCCATTGAATATGATAGAGCAGTTGTGGTAAAGATTTGTAGGATTTCACACTTTTTCTAAATATATCGGTTATTAATTCTTCATTAGTTGGCCCATATAACATTTCTCTGTTTTGCCTATCTTTAATTCTCAACATTTCTTCACCATAATCTTCATATCTTCCACTTTCTTTCCAGATTTCACTAGATTGTATTGTGGGCATTAAAATTTCTTGAACACCAATTCTATCTTGTTCTTCTCTGACAATTTGTTCTATTTTTTTCATTACTTTAAACCCAAGTGGTAACCATGAATATATTCCAGCTGAAGATTGTTTTATCATTCCTACTCTAAGCATTAATTGATGTGACTTGATCACAGCTTCAGAAGGATTATTTTTTATAATTGGTATAAATGATTTTGAAAATAGCATTTGTTATATTCTTATCACATTAATGTTAGTTATTGGCTTTTTTCCAGTTTTTTCTTTTGTATATTTTCTGCATGTTTTTTTTAGTCCATCAATTAAATTTTGATTTTGTTTAGTATTTTTTAAAGAAAATGTTTTAGTAAGCTTTAATATTTCTTCTTCTAATCCATTAAAAAATTCTTCTTTTTCGAAAATTGGCAAACCTTTAACATTTACTAGTGGTTTTATGTGCAATGTTCCTTTGTTTGAAATAATTAAAGTTAAGTCAACATAGCCGTTATTAGCCAGGTTTTTTCTTTCTTTAATAAGTGCTGAATCTTCCTCTATTGAAATTTCTCCATCAACACACAGTCTACCACTTGGAGCTTTATCATAAACATGTGGTTTATCGCCTGGAAAAATTTTTACTATATCTCCGTTTTCTACTTGTACAGGATATGGAATTTGCATTTCATGAGCAAAATTGATTTGTTCTTTCATATGTCTGTGTTCACCATGAACTGGTATAAGAGACTTGGGTTTAATCCATTTATACATGTCCTTTAAGTCTTCTCTATTTGGGTGACCAGAGACATGAACAAATTCTGTTTCTTCTGTTATGACATTAATGCCATATTTTAACAGTTTGTTGTGAACGTTATAATGTTTTCTAACATTGCCTGGTATTATTTTTGAAGAAAAAATAACTGTGTCATCTTTTTCTATAAATACATCTGGATGTGTAAGGTTTGAAATTCTATTTAATGCACCCATTGGCTCACCTTGGCTTCCAGTACAGAGATAAACAATTTTATCTCGAGCTAATTTTTTACTATCTCTAGGATCAAGAGGATCTATTACGTTTTGAAGATAGCCACATTGTCTAGCAGCCTTATATATTCTTTGCATAGATCTGCCAACTAAGGATATATGACGACCTATTTTCTCTGCACAAAAAAATACGGTTTCCATTCTAGCAACATTAGAAGCAAAAGAAGTTACTAAAATTTTTTTTTTTTGACGTGACATAACATTAAGCATATTTTTTCTAACATCTGCCTCTGATCCAGCTCTTCCTATACTAAAAACATTTGTTGAATCACATATCATGGCTAGAACGCCATCATCACCAATTTTTTTTAGTTTTTCTTCATTAACTTTCTTTCCAACTAAGGGATTGGGATCAACTTTCCAGTCACCAGTATGAAAAATAGTTCCAGCTGGAGAGTCAATTTTTAAACCATTTGGTTCAAGTATAGAGTGAGTTAAAGTTACAAATTCTATTTTAAAAGGATCAAGATTGATTATTCCGTTTAGCTTAACAATATTTAAATAAGGAATTATATCAATTTTTTTTTCTTTAAATTTCTCAGTAACAAGTGCAGCTGTAAATGGAGTTGCATAAATTTTGCATTTTAATTTTTTCCATACATATGTAATTGCACCAATATGATCTTCATGGGCGTGAGTTAAAACTATACCTAATAAATTATCTTTTTTATCAATAATAAAACCTGGGTCAGCATATATTAAATCTATTCCTGGTAGACTATCATCAGCAAATGTAACGCCAACATCAACTATGATCCATTTTTGTGAGCCAGGTTTTCCATAAGCATACAAATTCATATTCATGCCAATTTCACCAGATCCACCTAGTGGACAAAATATTAATTCGTCTTTCATAATGATTTAGTTATTTTTAAGAGTCCTTTAATAGTTATATCTTTGTCTACAAAAACTTTTTGTCTAATTGATTTAATAAATAAATGAGAATAACCACCGGTAAAAATTACTTTATATTTTTTTTTAGTTTGTTTAGAAATTTTATCAATTATATTTTCTACTAATCCAATGTAGCCCCAATAAAAACCAGATCTTATAGCAGAAATAGTGTTTTTTCCTAAAATATCTTTAACTTTCTTTAATTTTAATGAGGGTATAAGTGAAGTTTTTGAAACCAAAGTATTAAGAGAAAGTAAGACGCCTGGTGCAATGATACCACCTAAATAATTATTTTTAACAATGACATCAAAAGTTGTAGCTGTTCCAAAGTCTACAATAATATAGTTATTTTTATTGTCATTAATTCCAATTGCGTTACAAAGTCTGTCAGACCCTATTTGTTTTCTATTGACTAATATTTTTATTAATTTGCTTATATTTAACTGTTTTATTTCAAAACATTTTAATTTTAAATTTTTTAATA
>Ga0066826_10001699_pt1 | contig 11215 bp, 5 predicted proteins | sample ETNtaG_12_FD_65496 | JGI IMG/M metagenome (GOLD analysis project Ga0066826, IMG submission 65496) | Marine microbial and viral communities from oxygen minimum zone, Eastern Pacific Ocean - ETNP201306SV49 | ecosystem: Environmental > Aquatic > Marine > Oceanic | place: Pacific Ocean: Eastern... | reverse complement strand
GGCAAATCGATGCCTGAGGCGTTTATTCGTGCCTTACTAGTGGCTAAGTCTGCCGCAGCGCAAGCAAATACTAGTTTAGGTTTGTTGGCACCCAATGCAGGTAAAGCCATTACAGAAGTGGTTCAAGAGTTGCTGCAAAGCCCTGACTTAATGAGTCACTTTCCAGTGGATGTTTACCAAACGGGCTCTGGCACTAGCTCTAATATGAACGCCAATGAGGTATTAGCAACGTTAGCTTCATCAAAAACCGGTGAATCAGTCAGCGCTAATGATCACATTAACTATGGTCAGAGCAGTAACGATATTATTCCTACTTGTATTCATATTAGCGCGGCTGTAGAGGTTCGAGAGCGGCTTCTGCCTGCTTTAGAGCACTTACATGAGGTTATCTTAGTAAAAGCCAAAAAAGTCGACCACCATATCAAAACCGGACGTACTCACTTAATGGATGCTATGCCTGTGCGATTGAGCCAGAGCCTGCTGAGTTGGGCTACGCAGATCGAACAGAATATTTATTTTATTAAAGCTACGTTACCGAAATTGCAAACTCTCGCCCAAGGCGGAACCGCAGTCGGCACCGGTATTAATGCGCATCCTGATTTTGCGATTGAATTTAACAAGTGTCTGAGCGCAGAGACCGGAATAGAGTTTTCTCCTGCAGATAACTTATTTACCCATATCAATACACAGGATGTGGTTGTTTCTTTGTCAGGTCAGCTAAAAACGACAGCGGTTTCAATTATGAAGATTGCTAATGATCTACGCTGGATGAATTCTGGCCCGCTGGCAGGCTTAGGTGAGATAGTGCTTGAGGCACTGCAACCTGGTTCATCAATTATGCCAGGCAAGGTCAACCCAGTGATCCCTGAGGCGGCAGCAATGGTGTCAGCGCAAGTGATCGGCAATGATGCGGCAATAACTATTGGCGGCCAAGCGGGTAATTTTGAGTTGAATGTTATGTTGCCAATGATTGCAGATAATATATTGTCTAGTGTTTCTCTTTTGGCTAATGTTAGCCGTCTCCTTGCAGATAAAGCAGTGGCAACCTTTGCGATTAATGAAGAGCAACTAAAGTTGGCGTTGGGGCGTAATCCTATCTTAGTGACAGCGTTGAATCCTGTTATTGGTTACTTGAAAGCCGCTGAGATAGCTAAAAAAGCGTATAAAGAAGGTCGTGCAGTGGTAGATGTAGCTGAGGAAGAAACAAATATTCCTCGGGCTGAGTTAGAAAAGCTGTTAGACCCAGCAAAACTCACTGAGGGTGGTTTGGGTTAAGCCACTTAAAGATCACATAAGAATTCATTAGACTAGTTAAGAGAGCTAACTATGGCCGATCTATCCGGTAAAACTTTATTTATTAGTGGCGCGAGCCGAGGTATTGGCCTTGCGATTGCAAAGCGTGCAGCCGGTGATGGGGCTAATATCGCAATTGCCGCAAAAACAACCGAGCCCCACCCGCGTTTGGCAGGTACGATTTATACTGCTGCGGAGGAAATCGAAGCGGCGGGGGGTAAGGCTTTACCGTTAATAGTTGACGTTCGATTTGAGGATCAAGTTCAGGAGGCAATGGATAAAACTGTCGCTGAATTCGGTGGTATTGATATTCTGGTTAACAACGCTAGTGCCATTAACTTAGCGGGCACAGAATCGGTGAGTATGAAAAGCTACGACTTGATGCATAATATTAATGCCCGCGGCACCTTTCTTTGCTCACAAAAAGCAGTCCCTTATCTACGTAAGTCAGATAACCCTCATGTACTGAATCTTTCTCCGCCACTGAATATGGAGATACGATGGTTTCAAAATCATGTTGCATACAGTATGGCTAAATATGGAATGAGCATGTGTATTTTAGGCATGAGCAGCGAGTTTAAAAGAGATGGTATTGCTTTTAATGCGCTGTGGCCACGCACCGCCATCGCCACTGCAGCTGTGGCAAATCACCTGGGTGGCGACATGATGATCGCTAGATCTAGAACACCGGAAATTATGTCGGATGCAGCGCACATTATACTCACTCGAGATAGTCGTGAATCCACGGGTAATTTCTATGTAGATGATGAGGTTTTGGCCTCAGAAGGCATCACTGATTTGAATTGTTATCAGGTGGACACATCATTAGATATCTCTGAATTGGCACCTGATTTTTTTGTTTAATACTGGGCGTAAATTTCGTTGAAGCTCTTTTTTTCGAATTTTTTACCAAAATATTTATGGAGTTAGACACATGAGCTTAAGTCAATCAGTTAGATATTTTCTGTTAATACTAGTTTTAGCACAAGCTAGCTGCGGTAGTGGTGGTTCATCCCAACCAGCTGAAGACTTGGTTTGTTGTAATGAACCGCCACCTACAGGATTGTTGATAGCAGCTGATAACGAAGCTCAGTTTTTGGAGATATTCTCACAATCCATTATTGAAGATGGCGAAGACTATTTAAATAATGATGGTAATGCGGATGTGGTTTTTGCGACAGAGGACTCCGGACGGAGTTTTACGACGACCTATACGCTCGAAGCCTCTGTGGATGAGCACGACGTTGTAAAATATGATGGAGATCATTTATTTATTGCTCCTAGCCGTAGTATGGACTGTTGTTTTGTGATGGAGGATTTTAGTCGAGTTGCAACTGATGAAGTTGAAGAAGATCCAGACAGTCCCAATGAAGACGAGAGAGGTATTAGGATTCTAAGCACAGACTCGGAGCAAGCGAGTGCAACATTGGTTAGTATTATCCCTGTTGATGGCGATCTGACGGTTGAAGGCCTCTATAATAAAGATTCAAGTCTGGTATCGCTTAGAAGTTCTAGTTGGTGGGGAACCTTTGGAGAAAGATTTAGTTCCTCGTGGGCATGGGAAGACCAAACTAGCGCGCTCGATATTTACGATATTAGTGTGCCAGAGCAACCAGAATTAAAACTACAGATCGAAATGGAAGGTGGTTTCGTGACCAGCCGCCGCGTGGATAAACATGTATATATGGTCGCCCGTCATACACCTGAAATCTCAGGCTTAATCCGATACCCCTCGACTCAAGAAGAGATAGAAGAAAATAAAGTATTACTAAGGGACTTAACCGCTGTTGATGTTTTGCCAACTGTGCTAATTAACGGGGAGTCGAGTCTTCTAGTTGAGGCTGATAAGTGTTTGTTTATGGACAAAACCAATGAGCAAGCATCTGCTCGTTATGGTTTCCCAGTAATGACATTTGTTATTGCTGTTGATCTAGAGTCGGAATCTATGCTTGGTGCATCCTGTTACATGGGGTCTGTATCAGGTGTCTATGCGAGCGAGAACGCTATTTATCTCACGCAAGCGGAGGGCTATGACGAGGAGTCCAGAACATTATTGCATTCTTTTGAGGTGTCAGACGATCTAACGTACCAAGGTTCAGGTTCGGTCGATGGGCATCTTTGGAGTAGAGGTGAGGTGGATTTTCGTATCAGCGAACATGCTGGTTACTTGAGAGTTGTTACCACCACTCAAACGGGGCCTTGGGGAAGCGAAGACTCCATTGACCACCAGTTATCGGTTCTTCAACGCTCTACTCAAGAGTTGGCGCTTAACCTAGTCGAAACTCTACCTAACGCTAATAGGCCTGAAAAAATAGGTAAACCTAACGAGAGTCTCTACGGTGTAAGGTTTTTTGGCGATACACTCTATTTAGTGACCTTTGAGACTGTTGATCCTTTGTATGTGATTGATGTGACCAATCCAGAAGATCCTATGATTGCCGGAGAGCTTACCATACCGGGATTTTCTGATTTTCTTCATCCGGTAAATGATGATTTGTTGTTAGGGTTAGGTGCTGATGAGAATGGGCTAACAAAACTAGAGTTATTTAATATAAGTGATATGACTGCGCCTTATTCCCTGGGTACACATATTCTCGGAGATGGCAGTTGGGGTCATTCTGAAGCTCGCTATAACCGTCATGCGTTTACTTATCAGCAATATGATGAGTCTACTGACCGTTTTGCTGTGCCCTTAACTGTTTATGGAACAGGCGAGGATGATTATGATCAGCAAAATAGGCTTTATATGCTTCAGCTGGAGGGCAAAGATAATCCTGCAGTTGCAACGATTGTTGAGGTCGGTCATATCAAGTCGGTAACGAATAATTGGTGGAATAATGGGCCTCATCGTTCAGTATTTGATGATGATGCGGTTTATTTTATTGATGGAACTTCAGTTTACTCAACTCTCTGGTCTAATCCTTTGGAGCAGGGCGGACCTTTTTAATTCTAGGTTATGATCATTTTTCTTTAGGAAGGACTGTCTAAACAAATAAATTGGGTGCACCAACGTCAAATGCGACCACGAGTCGGTTACCTACACCTTGATAGGGTTGAGTGGCATGCCATATATAACTGGGAAAAAAAACTAGTGATCCTACTTCGGGTTTAATGCTGTAGTCGGGGTGCAATTCATCTTTTGTCTTGAAGGGCGGTTTACCTAACACCAGATACCCAGCGTCGGATTCATCACTAATAACGTTAGGAACATCAATATAGCAGGCACAGCTATACCACCCCTTTGAATGGATGTGCGATTTATGAAATCCACCTTCAGATGTGCGTATTGACCAACTAGCATGAAAATATCGGGTGTCAGGGTACTCAGTGATGATAGGGTGATCCTCGCCTAACCCCGTTGAGTTTAAATCCTCAAAAAATGGCTCTGAAATATCGGTTATTGATTGCTTTAAGGTATGAATCAAAGGACTTTTACTTTGTGCAAATAAATTGCCAGGAGTTTGAGTTCCTCCTCGTACGGACTGTTTTAGGGGGGCGTGGCGAGTAACATGCATTTTGTTAAGGTGCTCAATGAGACTCACTCTGAAATTAATGAACTGCGAGTTATTTTCAAACTGGGTCTTTAAATTAGCTCGAAAGGTTAACTGGTTATAGTTTGCAAGTTGCTCATAGCTTTTGTCACCGAGACACCGAAGAGCTGTTACTAATAATGCCAGATAGTACTGGTTGGTTGGCTGACTAAGGCGAAGCCTTTCAGCAATTTTGTAACTATTTCCATAATGACCTAGAGCGAAGTTGGCTAAACAGCAAAGTATCTGATGTTTTGATCTGTGAGGTGAAGACTTAATTAATGAAATCATTTCATTATAGCCATCTTGTTTCTCAAGCACTTTCAGTTTGGCTGATTCCCACGCAAAGTCTTTACCTCGTATAGTTTCATATTCACTCAGAAGCTTTTCAGCGCGATGAATATCTGAGGATGAGATTAAACCAGTGATAAAGTCTTGAAAAAGAGTTACTGTGGGGTGGTTTCGCCACGCTTTGTCATAGTAGGCGTAGGGATCATTTTGACCATTCTCAATTGACCAATCTGTAGCAATGGCGATAATACTTTCATTGTCAGGTGCCATTTTTAGGGCAGTATTGATGAGGTCAATGGTACCTTTGTGATTCCCAGAATATATGCTGTTTAAAATAAGTGCCTCCCGTGCTGGAGCGAGGTGCTTGTTGATCTTAAGAGATCTATCGAGTGACTCAGACGCCTTATCTGAGTTGCCCTTATGGACGTGCAGACGGCCTAATCGATAATGGGGTAGGTAACTATTGGGCTCAATCTTTATCGCTTTGTTGAATGCTTGCTCCGCCTGTTCGAATTGTTCCATTGATGCATGACATCGTCCAAGTAAAACTAAAGCTTTTGGGTAATTTGGTCTAATCTTGAGTGCTTTATCTATAGTAGCCTTGGCTGCATTAATTTTAGAAATTTGAAATAATGCAAGTGCCAAGTTGTAGTGTAACTCAGGCACCTGTGGAGCTAACTCTATGGCACGGCGATAGTCATCGATGGCCGCTGAGATGTCGGCTTTGGCTTTGTTTATATCCCCAGATAATGACAGCAGTTGCGGATTTGTTTTGACTTTGGCCATGAGTTTCTTGAGCACTTTTTGTGCGTCATTGTGGCGGCCAGATTGCAGGTAGGCCAATGTACAAGCATGTAAATGCTGGGGCTGAGTAAGATTCTTTTGAATCTTGTCAAAGAGCGTAGTTGCCTGCTTTAAATCACCTTGCTTAAATGCTTCGATGGCATGATTTATTGTTTTTGAAGACATGTTGTAACACTCTTAATAAGGTAATTGTTTACAGGCCAAAACAGTGTTGACTATAACGCTATTCGATCATGCAGTCATTATCACTATTTAAATATATGAGGTGGCAGTTTGAGTGAGTATGAAGTTAGTTGTGAGTGACCTATTATAAATTGACTGTTTCAATCAGATGTGCAGTTGTTTGCGTTTTTTATAGCACTCTTTTGTTATTTTGCTATTTTATTCAGAGTGGTTCGTTTTGGGGCTCAACTGGATTACTAGGCAAGAACTGTATAGAGTTAGATAAGAGACGTTTACCTTAGTTAACTTGACTTAATTTGAAGGGCCTATTGATGTTTACAAGAATGGACAGTAGTACTGAGGAAGAATGGCAGTATATCGTTGAAGAGCATATGCCTCATATTCACGACATGCCTAGGAGAATTAGTTCAATGCTACAACAATTAGCAGGGCTAACTTTGGGTTTTGGGACTGATCAATTACATCATGCTTTACAAACGGCAACTATGGCTAGAAGAGCAGGTGCCCATGAAGAGATGATTTTGATAAGCTTAGTTCATGATATTGGAAAAGTTATTAATGTTCCAAATCATGGTCAAATTGCGGCTGAGATTATAAAGCCATATGTCAGTGAGGATGCGTACCATGTTGTTAGAACTCACCAAGATTTTCAGGGTGAGCATTACTATCATTACATGGGGAAATCTCAGGGTTTGCGAAAACAATACGAGAGCGAATCCTGGTATGACAAAGCGATTGAGTTTACAGATCAATGGGATCAAGCAGCATTTGACCCTAGTTATAAAATAGATTCCTTAGAGTCCTTTGAGCCATTGATCAATGAGTTTTTTGCTACCCCGCATACAGTCTAAGCATACAAATTTATAGGCTCTATAGAGTCGGCACCAAACTAATAAGCTCCTCTGGGAGCTTATTTATGGCCTATACTTTCTAAAATGCCCAGTAGGACTTGAACCTACCACCAATCGATGATGAGTCTACAGACCTCCGTCTATAGAGTAGAAGTATTCGCGCCTAATGTGTCTAAGTATTTCTTTGGATAACTCTTGGCGATTATATTACTCAACGTATAAAGAAAAAGGTATAAATAGGCAGTGGGTTAGTATGATTCAAAACAAATATACTTATCAAAAATGGTTAAAGCCAATTTATGTAATATTTGGCGGAGTCATAATATTTAATTGGATGCTTTAGATAAACCAAAAATGGTGGGCCCAGTAGGACTTGAACCTACGACCAATCGATTATGAGTCGACTGCTCTAACCAGCTGAGCTATGGGCCCTTGAAAATTTATTGCTCGTCGATAAAGCTACGTAGGTGATCAGAGCGGGTGGGATGACGCAATTTACGTAGTGCTTTAGCCTCAATTTGTCGAATACGCTCGCGAGTTACATCAAACTGTTTGCCCACCTCTTCTAGGGTGTGGTCTGTGTTCATGTCGATACCAAAACGCATGCGTAAGACTTTGGCTTCTCGCGCAGTCAAGCTGCCAAGTACGCCTCTAGTTGAATCTGTGAGGTTACTTTTAGTTGCTTCGTCAATTGGTTGGGCAATGGTGATATCTTCAATAAGATCACCAATGCTTGCATCTTCATCTTCACCAATGGGAGTCTCCATGGAAATGGGCTCTTTAGCGATTTTAAGTACCTTTCGAATCTTATCCTCAGGCATTTCCATACGTTCAGCCAACTCTTCGGGAGACGGCTCTCGGCCCATCTCTTGTAGCATTTGGCGAGAAATACGATTGAGTTTATTGATCGTTTCAATCATGTGCACAGGAATTCGGATAGTTCTGGCCTGATCGGCAATTGAACGCGTTATTGCTTGTCGAATCCACCATGTGGCATAGGTTGAAAACTTATACCCACGGCGATATTCGAACTTATCAACCGCCTTCATTAAGCCAATATTACCTTCTTGAATAAGGTCTAAGAATTGTAGCCCGCGATTTGTATATTTTTTAGCGATCGAGATTACTAGACGTAAGTTAGCTTCCACCATCTCTTTCTTTGCACGCCTTGCCATGGCCTCGCCAATCGTGAGTCGTCTATTAATATCTTTTATTTGTAGGATAGACAGGCCGCTCGTTGTTTGAACCTGAATGAGCTTTCGTTGTGACCGCAAAATTTCTACTTCTTGATTAGCAATGCCATTTGAGTAGTCGGCTTTTGCTTTTACCAGAGTACCAGTCCATTTTAGATTGGTTTCATTACCTGGGAATGACTTGATAAACTCTTTACGAGGCATTTTTGAAAAACGAATACAGAGTTTCATAATGTTGCGTTCTTCAGCACGGATCTTTTCTACAGCAGCGCGAATAACAGCGAGTAGAGGATCGAATTGACGAGGAGTCAACTTCAGAAACTTAAATAGCTCACCGAGTTCCTGCATGTTCTTTACGGATGCGTTTCCGTCTCGTCCGTAGCGTGCCACGGACTTGTCAGTTTTGATCATGATTGCGCGAATTTCTTCAAAGCGCTGAGTAGCTTCTTCTGGGTCTAACCCACCTTCGTGTTCTTCTTCTTCCTCTTCTTCGTCAATCTCTTCCCCGTTGGCGATCCTTTCGGCTTCAGCCGCTTCAGCAGCTTGTTGTTGAGCAAGCGCTGAGGGGACATGTTCCATGGGGTTGAGATAGCCGCTGATAACATCAGTGAGTTTTCTCTCGCCTTCAATTACCTTGTCCCATTCAGCAATAACGGTGGCCACATTTGAAGGCCAATCTGCAATTGCAGACATTAATTCTCTTGTGCCTTCCTCAATACGTTTGGCGATTTCAATTTCACCTTCGCGGGTGAGAAGCTCAACTGAACCCATTTCTCGCATGTACATGCGCACGGGGTCTGTTGTTCGATGTTGCTCAGACTCTACGGACGCGAGTGCAGCCGCCGCTTCAGCAGCCGCAACTTCGTCAGGAGTATTGTCACCGGACATCATGAGCAATGTTTCTGCATCGGGGGCAGTTTCAAACACGGTAATGCCCATGTCATTGATCATTTGAATGATATCTTCGACCTGTTCAGGATCGGCTATATCTTCGGGCAGGTGATCATTCACTTCAGCGTAGGTTAAGTAACCTTGTTCCCGTCCTTTGGCTATAAGGTCTTTGATACCAGATTGTTGCTTATCATTGCTGTTAGTCATAGGGCTGTCTTGCGTAGTTAGAGGTTGAAAAAATAGCGCGCAATTATAGCGAATAAAAATCCGCTTGTCTCAGACAAACTTGTCTTTATTTTACTTACTCTTATTTTCTTAGTTTAGACCACAAGTCTTTGTTTTATCTTGTTTTTTAAGTCGCTCGATTGTTGGTCATTAGCCAGCTGCAATCGTATCCTGTGTAACTGCTTAATTTCCCGCTCACTCAGGTTTTTTTGTTCAAGTAAATGGAGGGCTTTTTCTTGAATCGGTAAGGCATCAAAAGCGCTTTGAATGACATGGGCTAAAGCATCACTGAACTCTTGATGATCATCACGTCCTGTTCCGACAGGCGGGTGGTAGAGTTCACTCGCAGCTAGCGATTGCAGTATCTTTGTCTCAGCTTGGTTGCCATGAGTTCCCAGCCAGTAGGCAAAGATATGGGATGGTTTGTAGTGGGGATTTTTCCTAGCGACATCAAGAACTCGCAGGAATAGCTGTGTGTCTTGATCAGTAGATTGCTTTAAAAATCCGACATCTTCTGCAGCCTCTGCTAGAGCGGGGTGGTTGAGCAGTAGCGCAGTGATAAATTTTATTGGAGAAAGACGAATTTTAGAAGCCCGGGTTGGGCGCATATCAGCATAATCGTCGGTTTCCAAAGGGCTATCTTGCTCGGGATAATGATAATCGTTGGAGTCGGCATGGTTGTACAGGTCAGTGGATTGAGTTTGCGATGCTGTCTTTTGATTAGCCTCATTGGCGATCGCGGCTCTCTGTTGGGGAGTGACATGGGTAGCTACATAATCTCGCAGATTGTCCGCGGATACGCCGGTACGGCGTGATAATTCCTCAAGCATTAATTGACGAAATACACCTTGCGGAATACGGTTAATCTGGGGGGCACAGATTTTACTTAACCGAGCTTTTCCGTCTGCTGTTGAGGAATCAATGCCGTCGCTAAGTTGCTCAAAAAGGAATTCTGATAGAGGTTGAGATTTTTCAACCTGTTCGAGGAAAGCCTCAGTTCCTAATTGACGAACCATACTGTCAGGATCTTCACCATCAGGTAAAAATAAGAACTTTGCTGATACGCCGTCCCTCATTTCTGGCAATGCAATCTCAAGAGATCTGGCTGCAGCTCGTCTACCTGCGCTATCGCCATCAAAACAGAACACGATTTCGGATGTGTACCTGAATAGCTTCTGAAGATGGTTCTCGGTGAGCGCTGTGCCAAGGGTAGCAACCGCGTTAGCAATACCATATTGTGCTAGTGCGATCACATCCATATAGCCTTCTACCATGATCAGGCAGGGTATTTCCTTAAGTGTTTGTCGCGCTTCATAGAGTCCATAAAGTTCCCGTCCTTTGTGGAAGACGGGAGTCTCAGGAGAGTTGAGATACTTTGGTGTACTGTCATCTAATACTCGACCACCAAAGCCTATGGTACGTCCTCTCTGATCACGGATCGGAAACATTATTCGGTGACGAAAACGGTCATACTGTTTCTTTTCTTCAGGTTTAACGATGATCATCCCCGATTCATCAAGTAACTTATTTTTTTGATCGTTGCCGCCGGCCACTTTCAATAAATTGTCCCAACCTGGGGGTGCGTAACCCACACCAAATTGAGCCGCAATCTTGCCGCTAAGTCCGCGGCCCTTGAGATAGTCAACAGCTACCTTGGCACCTTGGTGAGTTCTTAATTGTTGACGAAAAAATTTATCTGACTCCGTTAATATTGAATAAAGGCTATCTTTCTGTTTGGTAACTCTCTGATCTGGTGCGGCTTCTCTTGGTATTTCCATGCCTGCATTCTTTGCTAACATTTCTACTGCTGGAAGAAAGTCTAAGCGATCAAACTCCATAACAAACCCAAGCGCATTTCCGCCAGCGCCGCAGCCAAAGCAGTAATAGAATTGTTTGTCTTGAGCTACGGTAAAAGAGGGGCTTTTTTCTTCATGGAAGGGGCAGCAAGCTTTGT
>Ga0066826_10001696_pt1 | contig 11230 bp, 13 predicted proteins | sample ETNtaG_12_FD_65496 | JGI IMG/M metagenome (GOLD analysis project Ga0066826, IMG submission 65496) | Marine microbial and viral communities from oxygen minimum zone, Eastern Pacific Ocean - ETNP201306SV49 | ecosystem: Environmental > Aquatic > Marine > Oceanic | place: Pacific Ocean: Eastern... | reverse complement strand
AATAGCTCAAGCTGAAAACATTGACCACAGCACAAACGCTAACGCAGACCTTGATTATTGGTCTCTTGGTTTAGCATTTGCATTCTAATTTAATTTAGATACAAATTATATTAAAAGGGCCCCTTTTTAGGGGCCTTTTTTTTATTTAAAATAAGATATTCCAGCAAAATCATACTGATTTAAAAGAGAAAGTTTTTTTTTATTTTTTTTTGTAATTCCACCAAGCACAACAATATCTTTCATCGTAAGTTTAGAAAGTAATTTAAATTTATTTAATCCTAAAAAATTTTTATTTTTTTTAAATAAAGAAGATAAAAAAATTTTTTTGACATTTTGATTTTCTTTAATTCTAATCTCTTTAAGGTTGTGTGCTGATCCAATAATTTTAAAGTTTTTCTTATAAGAGTAGGCTAAATGTTTTAAGCTTTTATTAAAAGCTGGAATATAAGCGCCATCCAAATCTAGCTTAATCGCCAATTTAATATTATTTGATAAATAAAACTTAATAGATTTTTTTTTACAATATCTTTTTATTTTTAGAATAATTGTTTGGTCTATTGGTTTTGATGAGTAGTTTCTATAAATTATTGTGGTTTGTTTATCTTGTTTATCGATATTATTTGTGTCAAATTTATTAATAAAGTAATATTTTCTCATCATATTAATATGCATAATACTACTAAAAATTTATTAGACATTGAAAATAATATTAAAGTTTATCTTAACAAATTAAATATTAATAATAATCCTAAAATTGTTGCAGTATCAAAGACTTTTAAAATTGATAAAATCTTACCTCTTATAGAGCATGGCCATATAGATTACGGTGAAAATAAAGTCCAGGAGGCAGTTGAAAAATGGACAGAGATTAAAAAAAAAAATTCACATGTAAGATTGCATATGATTGGAAAATTACAAACCAATAAAGTAAAATTTGCGGTTCAAATATTTGACTACATTCATTCAGTAGACAGTATTAAACTTGCAAAAAAGATTGCGAATGAACAAAATAAAATAAATAAAAAAATCAAAATATTTTTACAGGTTAATATTGGTGATGAAAATCAAAAATCAGGAATTAATAAAAATGATGTTAGCCAACTAGTTTATTATTGCAAAGAAATTGGTTTAGATTTAATTGGCTTGATGTGTATTCCGCCGGCAGATATCGATCCAGAGGGATATTTTGAAGAGATGAATAAATTGAATAAAAATCTTAATTTTTTAGAATTAAGCATGGGGATGTCCTCAGATTTTCTTAAAGCTACCAAACATCATTCAACATATGTTAGAATTGGATCTAGTATTTTTGGTCAGAGATCTTAAAAAATTTTTATTTTTGAATTTTTTTTAATTAATTTCAACATAATCAAAAAATCTTTTTCCTTTAAAGCCACACATCCTGCTGTAGGTTTATAATCTTTAGTTAAGTGAATAAAAATACAACTACCTTTACCAGTAATAGGCTTATTAAAGTTGTACTTAATTGGAATTAGGAAATTATATTTATAATCTTTTCTTTTTAATTTTTCATGTTTAACTTTTTTTTCTATTTTGAAAAGTTTATTATATTTTTTTGGAAATCGTACATCATCGCACCAACCCATATCTTTTTTAATTTCGATGCACTTTAATAAAGTAGATGGTTTTTCTTTGCGATCTTTCCTAAAATAAAGATTTTCAATTTCAAAGGTTCCCTTTGGTGTTTTTTTATCTCCCTCTTTTTTGTTCTTTGTGGATCCTTTTTTTCCTATACAACACCTAAATTTAAATTCATCTATTTGAAGAGTATGTTTATTTTTTACTGAAATTGTCATATTCTCTTTTTTGTGAGTACTCAGAATTTAATAATATATAAGTTTACATCATTATATCATATTCTTGAAGAACTTGGTTTAGATTTAAATTTTAAGTTAAGTTTTGCAGACAGTGAGAATTCTTTAAAAGACAAAATAAAAAATCAAAGTAATTATTTGATTATTTCAAGTAAAAAATATTTAGATATTGATAATCAATTTGTTTTAGAAAATACACCAATCAAAATTTTTAAATTAGTTGAAAAAATAAATATTGAATTTTTAAGACTACAATTTAACAGCCAATCTCAAGTGAAAATAAAAAAATATACTATAGATCTAAATTCAAGAGAAATAACAATAAATAATACCAGGCTAAAGTTGACTGAAAAAGAAATTAATACAATTAGTTATTTATCAAAATCAGATAAGCCGGTTAGTGTTGATGAATTGCAAGAAAAAGTTTGGAGTTATCAATCTGATATTGAGACTCATACAGTTGAGACTCATATCTATCGATTAAGAAAAAAATTTTTAGATACTTTTAGTGATAATGAATTTATTATTAGTAAAAAAAATGGCTATCAAATTAAATAAGAAAAATCCAATGGCTAAAGATCTGTTTACCAAAAAATATAAGCCAAAAGTAGTAAAGCCCAAAAAGGGTAAGGGAAGTTTTAAAAGAAAAAAAATTTAAACTTATAGTCTTGCACCAATTTGTTGTATTACTCTTGATGACATTTCGGTACCTTTTTCCAAACATTCTTTTATTGAAAATTTATTAATGTACCCGTGAAGAAATCCAGCAGCAAACAGGTCGCCAGCACCTGTAAGGTCAATAATTTTGAGATTTTGTTGTACATCACTTTCAAAAATATCTTCACCGTTAACTGCAACTGCACCTTTTTCACCTCTTGTTACGACTATTAATTTATTAAGTTGTTTTGAAAAGTCTATAACTTCGTTAAAATTTTTTGCTTCAATCAATGAAGTAATTTCTTGTTCGTTAGCAAAAGTTATATCGAGTTTGTTTTTTAATAAATTTAAAAAATGAGCTTTATGTCTTTCAACACAAAAAAGATCAGAGAGTGACATAGCTACTTTATTTGAATTATTAATAGCTTTATCAAAAGCTTTTTTGGGTTCTCCTTCATCCCACAAGTAACCCTCTAAAAATATTATTTCACTTTTTTTAATTGCTTCAGTGCCAACATCATTTTCATTAATTTTCCCTGCTGTTCCTAGAAATGTACACATTGTTCTCTCAGAGTCCGGAGTAACCAATATTAAACAAGTGCCTGTTGGTAATTCTTCTTTCTTTTTTGTGTAAAAATATTCTACTTTTTCTTTTTTTAGACCTTCTTCGTATCTACTACCAAAGTCGTCATCAGAAACTTTTCCTATAAAACCTACTTTGTCACCAAGTTGAGATAATCCAACTATAGAATTTGCCACAGAACCCCCAGAAACAGTTTTTTCAATTTTAAGATTTATTAATAAATTTTTGAATTCATTTTCATCAAAAAATAATTTCATTGTGCTTTTTGTAAGATTATTCTGTTCAATAAAACTGTCATCAACTTTACAAATGACATCGACTATAGCATTTCCTATTCCTAAAATTTTCATATTAAGCTTTTTTGGTAATAACAGGTTTTTTTCTATTTGGGTAGCAAGTAGCGCATATCTTGCAAGTTAAACCATAACAATCTCTTGCCTTGCAATATTCTCTGCCATAAAAAATTATTTGTAAATGAAGCTTAGACCAAGTTTTTCTAGGAAATATTCGTTTTAAATCCTTTTCAGTTTGAACCACATTTTTTCCATTTGTTAAACCCCATCTTTGTGCAAGTCTATGTATATGAGTATCGACTGCAAAAGCTGGATATCCAAAACCTTGAGACATTACTACACTAGCTGTTTTGTGGCCTACACCAGGCAGTTTTTCAAGTGCCTCAAAGGTTTTAGGTATTTTTCCATTATGTTTTTCTAAAACTTGTTTTGACATTAAATAAATACTTTTTGCTTTAATTCTAAAAATTCCAATTTTTTTAATTAACTTTTCAATTTTTTTTCTTCCTAATTTAACAAAGTGTTCTGGTTTGAAGTATTTTAGATATATATCTTTTGTTACATTGTTAACATTAAGATCTGTACATTGTGCAGAAAGGAGGACAGAAATTAATAGCGTGAAAGTATTTTTACTTTTTAAAGGTATAGGTGCTTCGGGATAAATTTTATTTAATATTTTTATTATTATTTTCGCTTTTTGTTTTTCATTCATTATGAGAAGTTAAGCAAATCTCTCATAGAATATAAACCAGGTCTTTTTTTCATTAACCATTTAGAAGCACTTAAAGCTCCATCAGAGTATAATGCTCTATCAAAAGCCTCATGATTTAGTGTAATTATTTCTTTTCCACTTGAGAATTTTACCTCATGTTCTCCTATAATTTCACCTTTTCTGATAGAATTAAAATTTATTTTTTTTCCATAAGGAAAAGATTTTTTATTTAAAAATTTTTTACCAATTAAATTGTATAAATTTTTACTTTTTCCATCAGCAATTCCTTTTCCAAGCATTAAGGCTGTACCAGATGGATAGTCTTTTTTATGTTTGTGATGTACCTCAAATATTTTACTTAAGTACTCATCATTCAAAGATTTTGATGCTATTTCAGTTAAATACATTAATAAATTTACACCTAAGCTCATATTACCAGCTTTTAAAATAGGTATCTTTTTTGAATATTTCTTAATTTGGTTTTCTTGGCTTCTATTAAAACCAGTAGTGCCAATAACGACCTTTTTCTTTAGTTTGGATGCTATTCTTAATATTTCTAGAGTGCATTCAGGTACAGTAAAATCAATAATTATATCTGTTTTTTTAAATGCTTTATCAGAATTTAACTCAGGTTTAATTCCATTAAATTTTTTATTTACCGATCTATTTTCCGTAAGTGTAACTAAATTAAAATTTTTATTTTTTTTAGAAGACCTAATTAGTTGTTGGCCCATTCTTCCCATGCAACCTGAAATCGCTAAATTAATTTTTTTCATTTAGCCAAATATTAACCTGTTTTGATAGATTAGTCTTTTAGTTTTTCCAGAAATCTTTTGCCTTTTGAAAAAATTTTTTAATACTTGGATTTGACTTATCGTTTTCAATTTCTCTAAATTGCTCTAGTAATTCTTTTTGCTTTTTATTTAAATATACTGGCACTTCTGTTTTTACCTGTACATATAGGTCTCCAAAGTCACCTCTTCTCATAAATGGCATTCCTTTACCTTTTAACCTGAATTGTTTGCCATTTTGAGTCCCATCAGGAATTTTTATTTTAGCTTTACCTCCGTCGATAGTTGGAATTTCAATGGTAGTTCCTAAAGCTGCATCTGCAAGAGAAAGTGGAAATTCAAAAAATAAATTTTCGTCTGATCTTTTAAATAATTCATGAGAGTGAACGTTAATAAATAGATATAGATCGCCTGTTGCTCCACCTCTGCTACCAGTTTCACCTTTACCAGCTAATCTAATTCTTGTTCCATCATCAACACCTTTAGGAATTGTAACTGATATTTTTTTAGATGCTTGTTTTTTTCCTTGGCCATTACAGTCATTACATGGATTTGTAATTTCCTCACCGTTACCATTACATTGAGGGCATGTTTGTTGGACTGTGAAAAAACCTTGATTAGATCTTATTTTACCATTTCCTCCACAATAAGTACATCTGTCTGGAGAGTGACCAGGTTTTGAGCCATTTCCTTTACAAGTGTTGCATTTTTCTGTCGTTGAAAATTTAATATCCTGCTTTTTTCCTTGGTACGCTTCTTCAAGTGTAATTGATAAATCGTATCTTAGATCTGAGCCTCTGTTATTAGAGCTTCTATTTCTTGATCTTCCTCCTCCACCAAAATCACCAAAAAAATCTTCAAAAATATCTGAAAAGTCTGCTCCACCAAAACCACCAAAACCTCCACTTTGTCTTCCACCACCATTTTCAAAGGCTGCATGACCAAAATTATCGTAATTTTGTTTTTTTTCTTTATCTGAGAGAATTCCGTAAGCTTCACTAGCTTCTTTAAACTTGTCTTCTGCAACTTTATCACCGGGGTTTTTGTCAGGATGATATTTAACAGCTAGCTTTCTATAAGCCGATTTTAAATCATCAGGGGATGCAGTTTTTCCAACACCTAAGACATCGTAAAAATCTCTTTTAGCCATATGTTACTTTGAGATAATAGTTGTTGAAAGTCTTAAGCGCTTTTTTCTTTATCTTCTTCTTTTTTATTTTCTTCCTTTACTTCCTCAAAATCTGCATCAACTACGTTATCGTCTTTTTTCCCTTCATCATTATTTTTACTGTTGTCTGACGAATCTGGTTTTTTCTCTTGAGCTTTATATATAGCTTCTCCTAATTTCATTGAAGCTTGAACTAATGTTTCTGTTTTTTTCTTAATATCCTCATTATCAGTTCCCTTAAGAGCTTCTTTTAAACTAGACGATGCATCTTCAATTGCTTTTTTTTCAGCATCAGTAATTTTAGATCCGTGCTCTTTAAGATTCTTTTCAGTTGAATGAATTAAAGTATCAGCCTGATTTCTTATATCTACAGACTCTCTTTTCTTTTTATCTTCTTCTTTGTTAGCTTCTGCATCTTTAACCATTTTTTCAATCTCTTCTTCACTTAATCCCCCAGAAGCTTGGATTTGAATTTTTTGCTCTTTACCAGTTCCTTTGTCTTTTGCTGAAACACTAACTATTCCATTTGCATCAATATCAAAAGTAACTTCAATTTGAGGAACTCCTCTTGGCGCAGGAGCAATACCGACTAATTCAAAATTTCCTAACATTTTGTTATCAGTTGCCATTTCTCTTTCACCCTGAAGCACTCTAATAGAAACTGCAGGCTGATTATCTTCAGCTGTAGAAAATACTTGGCTTTTTTTTGTTGGTATTGTTGTGTTTTTTTCAATTAGTTTTGTTGATACGCCACCTAGAGTTTCAATACCAAGCGATAGAGGTGTAACATCTAGAAGAAGCACATCTTTCACGTCACCTTGAAGTACTCCTGCTTGAATAGCCGCACCCATTGCTACAACTTCATCAGGATTAACACTTTTATTTGGATCTTTTCCAAAAAAGTTTTTAACTTCAGCTATAACTTTAGGCATTCTAGTCATTCCACCAACCATTATAATTTCATTTATGTCACTAGCTGATATACCAGCATCACTCAATGCTGTTTTGCAAGGTGGTAATGTTTTAGCTATTAAATCTTCAACAAGCGCCTCAAGTTTTGCTCTAGTCATTTTTAAATTAATATGTTTTGGTCCTGTTTTGTCTGCAGTAATAAATGGTAAATTAATATCCGTCTGTTCTGCTGAAGATAGTTCAATTTTAGCTTTTTCTGCAGCTTCTTTTAATCTTTGTAGTGCAAGTTTGTCTGATGTTAGATCAATACCATTATCTTTTTTAAATTCAGCTATTAAATAATCAACAATTGTATTATCAAAATCCTCACCACCTAAAAAAGTATCTCCATTAGTTGATTTAACTTCAAATACACCATCACCTAGTTCAAGAATAGAAACATCAAATGTTCCACCACCTAAATCATATACTGCAATTTTTTTATTTTGTTTTTTATCTAAACCATATGCTAATGATGCTGCAGTAGGTTCATTAATAATTCTTAAAACTTCTAGACCAGCAATTTTACCAGCATCCTTAGTTGCTTGTCTTTGTGCATCGTTGAAGTATGCAGGAACTGTTATCACTGCTTTAGTTACTTCTTGACCCAAGTATTTCTCAGCAGTTTCTTTCATTTTTTGAAGAATAAAAGCAGATATCTGAGAGGGTGAATATTTTTCGCCTTTTGCTTCAATCCAAGCATCACCTTTTTCAGAGTTAACTATTTTAAAAGGAGCTGCAGTTATATCTTTTTTTACAGTTGGGTCTTCAAAATTTCTTCCAATTAATCTTTTAACAGCAAAAATTGTATTTTCAGGGTTTGTTACAGCTTGTCTTTTTGCTGGTTGACCAACTAATTTTTCTCCATCATCAGTAAAAGCTACAACTGAAGGAGTTGTTCTTGCACCTTCAGCATTTTCTAAAACTTTAGGTTGGCTACCTTCCATAATTGATACACAAGAGTTTGTAGTACCAAGATCTATTCCAATAATTTTGCTCATAATTTAATTCTTTCCTTCATATATGTGTTAATATTGATTCTACAAGTTCAACAAATACAATTATTTGTCTAAATTCTCCTTATTTTCCTCACTTTTGTCATCTTTATTTTCTGTCTTTTTAGAGACACCAACTAAAGATGGTCTTAGTAATCTGTCTTTTATCATAAAGCCTTTTTGAACCTCTTGAACGATTGTTCCCGGTTCTTTTTGGTCATCTTCTATCTCCATCATTGCTTGATGTAAGTTTGGATCTAATTTTTTATTAAGACAATCAATTGGTTTAATATTATTTTTAGTAAAAATAGATATTAGATCTTTATTAATTATATCAAAATGTTCTAGGGTTTTTTTTAAAGCTTCAGTATCCTTAAGAGCTTCATCGCTCTCTAAAATTAATTTTGATCTTACTAGGTTGTCAATTAAATTTAATGCTTCCTTTGCAAACGCAAAACCTCCATAATCAAATGCATCATCTTTTTCTTTTTCAAACCTTCTTCTTTGGTTTTCCATTTCAGCAAATGTTCTTGCAAGCTTATCTTCTAATTCTTTTATTTTTTCTACGGGAGAAAGTTCTTTTTTTTCTTCCACACTTTTTTGTTTCTCCTGTTGCCCATCTGATTGCTTATCAGCATCATTATTCTCATTTAACGACTCAGATTTAATGTTATCTTCTCTAAGGTTTTCTTCTTTTTCCATGACAGCATATATGGTAAGAAATCTCAAAATTGCTAGGTATTAATGAAAAAAATTTCAAAATTACTTATAGGTACCAATAACAAGGGAAAATATAAGGAAATCAAAGATTTATTACCAAAATACATTAAAACATATTCAATATCTGAATTTAAATTGAAGAGTCCAAGAGAAGATGGAAAGACTTTCATAGAAAACTCAATCATAAAATCAAGACATTTCTCAAAAAAAACAAAATTAATATGTCTTGCTGATGACTCAGGTCTTGAAATAGACATATTGGGCAAAAGTCCTGGAATTTATTCAGCTAGATGGGGTGGAAAAGAAGGTGATTTTAACAAAGCAATAAATAGAGTTTATAGAGAATTATATAAAAAGGATAAAAATTGGAATCAAAAGAAAATTAAAGCAAGATTTATTTGTGCATTATCAATTTATTATTTAGAAAAAAAAATTGCATCTGTTTTAGGTAAAGTTGAAGGATTTATTTCAACAAACCCTAAAGGGAAAAATGGTTTTGGTTATGATCCAATTTTTATTCCTAAAAATAGAAGAAAAACTTTTGGTGAAATGAGTTCTTTACAAAAATATAAAATAGATCATCGTTTTGCTGCATTTAAGAAAATTAAAAAATTTCTATAATTTTTTTATTATCAATTTTGTAGAAATTTAATCTGTGATTAATTTTATTGTTTTTTATGTCAAAAATACCAATCTTACCTTTAAAGGAATTCTTCTTTTTAAAAAGTTTATTTAAATTAGAAAGGTCTGTTTTTAATGATAGATAATAAACAAGTCCCACAAGATCGTAGCTTAAAAAAGCTAAATGCGAAGGGTATTCATTAAATTCTTTAAAAAACTTATCTTTGTAATTTTCAAAATTATTTTTATTTATTGATGGAAAATATAAAGGTTGAATGTCCACTTCATTTAATAAACTTTTATCAAACCATTGATTTAAAGTTATAAAATACTTATTTTTTGGTGAAACATCTGTATATAAAAGAGATGTTGATACACTTTTTAAGCTTTCATCAAAATCTGCAATAACAACTGCATCAAAATTTAAACCTCCTAAAGTGTATCTCTGTTCAAGTTTTTTAATTTTTTTCTCTTTATTCGATTGATTGGAATTTTTTAATCTAATAATTTCATCTTCTAAGTTTTGTTTTCTAATCTTATAATTAGTAATTTCTTCAATTTGTTTTGTTAATTTTGTTGGCTCTGTGCTGTAGTCGTAATTTTTAAATATTTTAATTTTTGAGTCTTTAATTCCTTTTTTAACTTCAAATTCATAATCTTGTATTGGTGTTAAAAATATTGTTCTATTTATATTATTTGTCTCTATGAATTTTTTTATAGTATTTAATTGAGAAGTAGAATTTATTCCCGCAGAAATTACATTTTTTGGAAGATCTAGAGTTTTATTTGTTAAAGATAAAAAAGTAACATCTTTGATTTCATCTAAATATGCAACACTTTCATAAAAAATAGGGCCGATAATAATTCTTACGCCCATTTGCTTTAATTCAAATGCTGATTTAAGTGCTTTGTTCGCTTTAGAACCTGTATCTTTTGGAATAATTTCAATTGAATTGTTATTGATATCTTTCAAGGCTAGTCTTGCGGCTTTAATAATTGTTTCCCCTAATTCTTTATTAGAGCCTGTCAATGGTACCATGAGACCAATCTTTATTTTTTCTGCAGCTTTGACTGAATATGAAAGTAATAAAGAAATATTTAATAGTATAAAAAAAATAATTTTAATAAATTTACACATTTTAGTGTTACTATAATATTTTTTAAGCTTAATTATGATCATAAAATCACAATCTCAAATAAAAGATAATGAAAATGGTCTTTATTTAGTATCGACACCAATTGGTAATTTAAAAGATATTACCTTAAGAGCCATTGAAACATTAAAGAAATCTTCCTATATCCTTTGTGAAGATACAAGAGTTTCAAGAAATTTGTTAGATAGATATGAAATAAAATCACAACTGATTTCAAATCATAAATTTAATGAGTCAAAAAACTTAAATAAGATAATTGATCTTTTAAAATCTGGAGAAACAATTTCATTAATTTCAGATGCTGGAACACCAAGTATTTCTGATCCTGGTACAATATTAGTTAATGAGTGTATAAAAAATAATATCAAAATTATTCCTATTCCAGGACCTTCAGCTGTTGTATCAGCAGTATCAATGAGTGGTTTTTCAGAAAAATTTATTTTTTATGGTTTCTTGCCTGAAAAAAAACAAGCTCTGGCAAACGTTTTTAATAAAATTTCAAAGTTTGATGAAACATGTGTTTTTTTTATATCTCCTAAAAAAGTTAACAAAATAATTCCTGAATTAAAAAAAAACTTTAGTGGTAGAAAAATAGTATTTTGCAGAGAAATTTCAAAAATATATGAAGAATTTATTAGAAAAGATGTTAATGATTTAGAGATATTTAATAAGGAGTTAAAAGGAGAGCTAACGATAGTAATTTCAGAGAAAAAAAGTGACAAAAATTATTCACAAGAATTAAGTGAATCA
>Ga0066826_10001683_pt1 | contig 11262 bp, 8 predicted proteins | sample ETNtaG_12_FD_65496 | JGI IMG/M metagenome (GOLD analysis project Ga0066826, IMG submission 65496) | Marine microbial and viral communities from oxygen minimum zone, Eastern Pacific Ocean - ETNP201306SV49 | ecosystem: Environmental > Aquatic > Marine > Oceanic | place: Pacific Ocean: Eastern... | reverse complement strand
GCGGATCAGGTTGACCAGCTGGGCAAAGACCTCGGGTGGCTGATAGGTGCAGCCAAAGACTGTCAGATCCTTAAGGTACAACGTCCGAAGGTCAGTGTTAACGACCGGGCCGGCGATCGCACCCGAAGTCGCCAGCCGGCCTCCGGGACGAAGTGCATCGAGCAATAAGGCAAAAGCGCTTCCACCCACAACATCGACAACCACCGAAAAGCCCCGTGGCGGCAGCGATTCCTCACGACCGATGACGGTATCGGCACCGGCCTCACGCACCGCATCCGCCTTGGTCGGCGAACTCACTGCGGTCACTTCAGCGCCCCGCTGGCGGGCAAGCTGCACGGCAGCAAGTCCCACCCCTCCGGAGGCGCCGGTGATCAACACATGATCGCGCTCATTAACCCCAGCGCGGACCAGAAGATTCAGGGCAGTTCCAAAAGCACACGGCATCGCACCAATATCGATATTTGAAAGCGGTGAATCACTGACGTCATAAAGTTGCGCTGCGGGGACACAGCAGAACTCGGCAAAGGCGCCATCGCGCTCGGAACCGAGCGCCTCAAAATTTACGGGATTATCCGATGTCGGCATCGGCTGGTTAATAGCGCAGGTGACCCGCATCCCAGGCTCGATACCGTTGACCCCTTTGCCCACGGAAACAACCTCTCCGCAGAGATCACCGCCCTGGATCCGCGGAAAGTGCAATGCTCCGCCCCAACCGCCGCTTTCGATATCCACATCACCGACATCATTGGTCGCGGTCGATACCTCCTGGGCATACCAGCCGATGCGGGTATTGATGTCGGTATTGTTGACGCCTGCCGCCAGTACCCGCACGAGCACTTCTGAGGCAGCGGGAACCGGTACCGGAATCCTCTCATTCCAGACGAGCTTTTCCGGGCCGCCGTGCCCCACCAACTGAACACCATACATAGTCTGCGATGGGCTCATCACTGACTGATTCGCTAGGCGTAAACCAACAGCAAGATGTCCCAGGCGATCAGTCTCTGCCAAATGCCATTTTCCATGGATCAGATCGCGATCGGAGTCGTCACTTTCAGATAACCACGTTCACCAGTTTGCCGGGAACAACAATAACTTTTCGCACAGCTTTTTCTCCCACATGGCGGATTACCTTCTCGTCGGCAAGCGCTGCCTCGCGTATCTGGTCGTCGTCAGCATCTGCATCGATTTCGACCTGGCTTCGCAATTTACCGTTAATCTGGACCACGAGGACTTGAGTGGTGGCGACCAGCGCACCGTCGTCTACTTCGGGCCAAGGTGTATCCAAGAGATCGCCCGGCATATTGAGCTCACGCCATAACACGTGACACACGTGTGGCGTGATCGGTGCGAGTACCCGGATCAGGATACCAAGAACCTCGCGCATGACTGCAATCCGCCCGACATCCTCGCGCGGATCGAACCGGTCCAGGGCATTAAAGCTTTCCATGCACGCCGCCACCACGGTATTGAACTGGTGGCGCTCCATATCGCGGGTGATCTTCTGCAACGCACTGTGAAAAACACGCCGTAATGCACGCGCCTCTTCATCAAGGTCTGCAGTTGATCCCTTATCCTCTGAGACTGTCTTACGGTGGGTGTGGACCAGAGTCCATAAGCGGCGCAAAAAGCGCTGGGATCCAGCTACAGCATCATCATTCCATTCAAGCGCCTGATCCGGTGGCGAAGCGAACATAGTGAAAAGCCGCACGGTATCGGCCCCATAGCGGTCCACCAGGGTCTGCGGATCGACACCATTATTCTTGGATTTGGACATCGTGGTCCAGCCTGTCGGGGTCAACGTGGCGCCATCGGAGATGCGTCGCGCAGTGGCCGTTTTACCCTTGGCATCCTTTTCGATCTCAACCTCGTCGGGACGTACCCATACGCGGCCTTGCTCAGCGCTGTCGTGGTAGTAGGCCTTCGCCAACACCATACCCTGACAAAGTAACTTGGCCGCGGGCTCATCGCTACTGACCAGATCCAGATCACGCATTAGTTTGTGCCAGAAACGAAAATACAGCAGATGCAGTACCGCATGCTCAATACCACCGATGTAATGATCTACCGGCAACCAGTAGTCGGCCCGTTCATCAAGCATGGCATCTGCACCGGGAGTGCAATAACGGGCGTAGTACCAGCTTGATTCAACAAAGGTATCGAAAGTATCTGTTTCGCGCTCTGCCTCGTTATTGCCGCAAGACGGGCAGGATACCTGGCGCCAGTTCGGGTCGGCCTTGATGGGCGACTGCACCCCCATGAAGGTCACGTCCTCGGGCAGCAATACCGGCAGATCTGCCTCGGGCACAGGCACAGCACCACAATCGGGGCAGTAGATCACGGGTACCGGGCAACCCCAGTATCGCTGACGAGAAACACCCCAGTCCCGCAGGCGGTAGTTCACTTTGAGTTCACCGATGCCCCGGTCTTGGGTGTATTGGGCAATCCGCTTAAAAGCGCTTGAAAAATCCAATCCACTGAACTCACCGGAATTGACCGTCACCGTATTTTCCTTGGCCGGCCACGCTGCCGCCAGTACATCAACCGGTTCGCCATCGGCCGGCGCTACAACCTGGATGATGGGCAAACCATAACGGGTGGCAAAAGCATGGTCGCGTTCATCATGTGCCGGCACCGCCATGATAGCCCCGGTACCGTAACCCATGAGCACAAAGTTGGCGACCCAGATCGAGATCTTCTCGCCGCTTAAGGGATTGATTGCTTCGATCCCCAGCGGCATGCCTTTCTTCTCGACCGATTCGATCTCAGCCTCGCTGACACCACCACTGGCGCACGCTTCGATAAAGGCCGCCATCTTCGGGTCGACCTGTGCCGCCTCGACAGCCAACGGATGATCCGCAGCAACCGCCATGAAAGTGGCGCCAAAGATGGTATCCGGGCGGGTAGTAAAAACCCGCAATGGTTCGCCGCCACCGGCCAATGCGAAATCCACCTCGAGGCCGTTGGAGCGGCCAATCCAGTTACGCTGCATGGTTTTAACCGAGTCCGGCCACCCCGGCATGTTGTCCAGTTCCTCCAGCAGTTCATCAGCATAGGCGGTGATGCGGATAAACCACTGCGGGATCTCGCGTTTTTCGACAATCGCACCCGATCGCCAACCCTTGCCGTCAATCACCTGCTCGTTCGCCAGCACGGTCTGATCCACCGGATCCCAGTTGACCACCGCATTCTTGCGATAGGCCAGACCTTTTTTCATCAGTTGGGTAAAGAACCACTGCTCCCAGCGGTAGTAATCCGGTTTACAGGTGGTGACTTCGCGTGACCAGTCGTAGGCAAAACCCATGCGTTGCAATTGCCCACGCATATGCTCGATATTCTGATAGGTCCACTGTGCCGGAGGAACCGAACGCTGGATAGCGGCATTCTCGGCCGGCAAGCCGAAAGCATCCCAGCCCATCGGCTGCAAGACATTGCGGCCCAGCATCCGCTGGTAACGGCTGATGACATCTCCAATGGTGTAATTGCGCACGTGCCCCATGTGCAATTGTCCGGAGGGGTAAGGCAGCATCGAAAGACAGTAATATTTCTCGCGCTCGGGATCTTCCCGGACTTCGAAACTGTGCTGCTTCTGCCACCAGGCCTGAACAGACGATTCCAGTTGCTGCGGTAGGTAACGCGACTCCATGAAGATTCCTGGTAGGGCCGCAAAACGATGCGGCGGGGCTAAAGCATCAATAGCGGATAGATGAATCGTCCTGCTCTTCCGGAGCCGGCCAGTCACAGAAAGGAAACGGTCGCTCATCGGAATTGAAAGTCACGTACTGTAGCGCTGCATAACTGAAGGTATTCAGGTCGCCAGTAAAGGCCTGCAGGCGTTCGGCCTCAGCGCCCTTGACCAGCCGATAGAAAAACTGGAACACCATGGCGAGGCCAACCAACAGGACTACCACCTCGAAGATCACGAAGAAGTAAATGAGCACCAGCACCAGACGCAGCCAGGTCTGGCCGCTGCGGAGTCTTATCTGGGTATCACTGGTCATGGCAGGATTGATCGTTACCAGCGGTATTTTCCACTGGTATAAACCGTGCGTATTTTACACCATTGCCTGCAAGGCCTCGCGTGACGAGGGCAAATACATCCAAAGCGGCGTGTCCCGTCGCACCCATGGCACCGATGCCACGGCGCATCAATTGGCCAGGATGATCGCTCCCCTTTCGCAAGGCAACAATGCCTTGCTTCTCGAGTTTTTTACAACCAGGCGTATTTCAAACTTCTTCGTTGCGGGCGGTTTTTTCTCACTTTAGCGCCAGCACTAAAGTGGCATCTGGTTCTATTGTTGTATTGCAGTCAGGGCCGGCTATCGAGATCAGGAAACAGTGCGCGGATACCCTGCCACCAGCGCAGGGCGGGTTTATCCAAACTGCGGGTGTTTGCCGGGCCACAGGCCAGAAACCCAGCGGGCTGCGTGCCCTGCACGAACGGCATCGCATTCGTTGCCGTACAGGCAGACTGGGCTATTGATTCATCGCGGCGCACCCGAATAATGTTGCTGGGTGGATACAACTGTACCGGGCGCAACGGCAACTGGCGCATCAATCGGGCCCAAACCCTCAGCGCCCCGCTGGCACCGGTGAGGCCCGTTACCCGGTTGTCATCAAACCCCAGCCATACCACCGTCAGAATATTGCCAGCATACCCAGCAAACCAACTGTCGCGATAGCCATCCGTGGTGCCAGTCTTGCCTGCAAGCGCCAGGGTCGCGGGGAAATCCCGCGCCAGACCACGGGCGGTGCCGGTACGCACCGCCTCCTGTAGAGCCCGATTCACCAGAAAGGTCCCACTGGGGTCCAGTGCCAGCTCTGAACGCAGCGGATAGCGTGCAAGCGGATGATCCTCACCATCTGCAATCCAGCGGATGGTGCGCAGCGGAGCACGGTGTCCACCCGATGCCAGACTCTGGTACATCTGGGCGATTTCGACGGGGGCAAGATCCACTGCCCCCAGTGTGATAGAGGGGAAAGCCGGCAGCGGTCGCACAATACCAGCCGCGCGCAGAATCCCGATAATCTTCTCCAGGCCCACGGCCTGGCCCAGTCGCGCTGTCGCCACATTGTAGGACTGCGCCAACCCATCGATCAGTGCGACCTCGCCATGATCTTTTCGGTCATAGTTGCGTGGGTGCCACGGTGACGAACCCGCAATGCGCCACTCAAAGGCGCTATCATCGAGCGTGCTTTGCAGGTGGTAGCGATAGGGCTTTGAAAGCGCCGCGAGGTAGACCGCGGGCTTGAGCAACGAGCCGACTGGCCGGCGTGCATCCAGCGCCCGGTTAAAGCCGCCTCGGTGATCATCACGGCCCCCGACTACTGCGAGCACTTCTCCGGTATCTACCTGAACCGCTACGATCGCCCCTTGCAACTCACCTTTAGGCAATTTATGGGCACGCTCCAGATCTGCAAGCGCACTCTTAAGCGTATCTTGGGCGGTATGTTGCACCAGCGGGTCCAATGTAGAATGAATCCGCAGCCCCTGCGTTCGCACCATGGCCGGATCAAAATGGCGCTGTATCTGGCGCCGCACGTAGTCAAAGAAAGCCGAACCACTACCGTGGGTAGCACCGGGGGCAACCACAAGCCCCAGAGGGGCATCCTGCAACTTCGCTAAGTTCTGGGGATCGATCTGCTCCGCCCGGGCAAGTTCTGCTAATACCAGGTTGCGCCGCTGGCGCGCCCGCTTGGGATGGCGACGCGGATCATAAGCGCTGGGTGCCTTTACCATGCCTGCTAGCAGTGCTAACGCCGGCATCGGTAATTCGCCTAGCGGGCGGCCAAAATAATGCTCACTGGCTAGCGCGAAACCATGAATAGCCCGGTTACCTGACTGACCCAGAAACACTTCGTTGACGTAGGCTTGGAGGATCTCGGATTTGCTGTAACGCCACTCCAGCAACAATGCCATTACCGCTTCGTTAGCCTTGCGCCGCCATGTGCGGCCGGAATCAAGGTAGAGGTTCTTGGCCAACTGTTGTGTCAGGGTGCTGCCCCCAGCCACCACACGACCTGAACGCAGATTCTGCAGCAGCGCGCGCATCACCCCCAGGGGATCGATACCCGTGTGATCCATGAAGCGCCGATCTTCCATGACCAGCAACGCCTGCAGCAACAAGGGTGGAACATCGTGCAGCACTACCGGGGCGCGGTCCTCGTGACGCAGCGGCAGAATGCTGCCCAGTCGCAGTGGCTCGAGCAAAGCCTTAGCAAGGTTGCTGCCGTTATCTGCAGTCAGGGCTGTGATGTGGCCCTGGGAAAAATCCACTTGAACCCGAACGGGGGGAACCCTTCCCTGCATACCATTGAAGCCGCGCAGGTAAACCGTGCAGCGGTTACCCATCAATGAAAAAGTGCCGGGAGAAATAGCTTGAGTATCTTTGCGGTAGCCACGCACAGTGAGCTCACGCTTAAGGGTAGTGGGCTCTAAGGGCAAGCCCTGGTGCAGTTGACGCGGACGCGAGTACACGTGTGCCGGTAAAGACCAGCGAACACCTTCAAACTGCTGACGTACTATCGCATCTAACCGTATGACCCATAGCGTACCAACACCGATAGCCAACAGCACCAGCACGATGACGGCACTACGCCAACCGAGCCGGCGCCTCTTATAGCGCGCCACGGCTGGAGCGAGAGTCAGTCAATGTGTTCAGGTTCTATCCGGCAATGGCTGCCGGCAGTGCCAGCAGATCTCAAATGTGACAGGATTCGATTCACCACAGCCCCGACAAGACACGGCCTCGTCGGGGGCCGATTCGTAACCGCTGATCAGCGCCCGGGCGAGCGCCGACTGGCTTTCACGCTCGATCCAGACCTCCGGCCAGGTCTCGGTAGCCGGTAATTCACCGAGCGCACCCGATGCATGGTCATTGAATATCTGTGCCCTTACCCCAGCGGCCTCGAGCATCTGTTGTACCAGCCGTGCTTCGCCAATACCAGACGCTGTAAAAATCCGTTGCAACGTCGTCCTGCCAATTCAACCGGGATACAGATGTTGACGTGACCAGGGCAGGGTATTATTGCGTTCACGCGTAAACAGAACCTGAAACAACTGCAGCGCACCGGCAAGGAACGCGGCCTGCGAGCCCGCGAGATACAGCCTCCAGGCCCGGCCGAATTCATCATCAAACTGATCTACCACTTCATCATAAGAAGCGTCGTAGCGTACGAGCCATTGCTGTAGTGTGCGAGCGTAATGCAGGCGCAGATTCTCTACATCCAGCACCGCGAAGCGGTGTGGCTCGAGAATATCCATCATCTCGCCCAAGGTCGGTGGATAGGCACCGGGGAAAATACGCTTTTCGATCCAGGGATTCATCAACCGCGACCGATTGCGGCCGATGGTATGCAACAGCGCGCGGCCATCCGCCGTGAGACACCGATCGACCACCTCACCCAATGCCGGATAGTGATCTCGCCCGACGTGCTCGAGCATTCCGACCGATACAAAAACGTCGTACTCACCGCTGATATTACGGTAATCATCCAGCACATAGGTCACCCGGTCGTCATAGCCTTCGGCCCGCGCCCGCTCGACTGCAAAACTTACCTGTTCTGACGATACATTCCAGGAGGAAACCTTTGCCCCGTAATTTAGTGCCATATGACGAGCCAGCCCACCCCAGCCACAACCGGCTTCTGCTACCCGGTCGCCTGGGCGCAACTGCAGTTTTCGACAGATATGATCCATCTTAGCCTGTTGCGCAGCCTCGAGACTCATCTCCTGCTCAGGGAAATAGGCACAGGTGTACTGCATCTCCGCATCGAGCCACAACTGGTAGAAATTGTTGCCGATGTCATAGTGATGATGAATGTTCTCACGGGAGCCGTCGTGCGTATTGGCCCGGGGCTTTGGCTGCTGCAGCCGCTTCACCAGCCCAGCAAGTCCCGGTGGCTGAGAATTCTGGAATGCCTCGACCAAAAACCCGACCAGATCGCCCTCAACGGTGATCGATCCGTCGGAAAAAGCATCGCCGAAGCCCATATCCCCATAACGGAGCAGCAACATCAGTGCCGCATGGCTGTGGATATGCACAGTGGCGATCGGTCGTTTGTGAACAGGAGCAACGGAGAACCCATCCCACAAGATCACGGTGAACGACGGCGAACCCATGGCATCAATCACGCGGCGCAACACGTATCTTTCGTAGGCGCGCGAGGGATTTATTGATCCCGCCAGGCTCGCTTTGCGGTCTACCGGTTTATCGTCACCAAATACTGGATTTGAGCTCGCCATTACGCTATCACGAGTATGCATCTACAAGGTTTTTCACACGTTCAGTCTCAAATCATACTGACCGAGCCCGGCTCGTCAAGACCGGGGAATTTTTCCTTGTTCTAAGTAGGGTCTTGTGCTGAACGAGGCCAGGCATTCAGCACAGCATGTACCAGTGTTGCCAGGGGAATCGCGAAAAAGACCCCCAACACTCCCCACAGGCCGCCAAAAATCAGCACCGCGGCTATGATGGCGACGGGGTGCAGGTTGTTTACCTCAGAAAATAACGTGGGCACCAACAGATTACCATCCAGCCCTTGGATAATGAGATAGGCAATAAGTAGAGTAAAAAACTCGCTGCCAAACCCCCACTGGAACCAGGCAACAAAAACCACCGGTATGGTCACTACGGCCGCACCCACAAAAGGAATCAGTACCGATAACCCCACCAACACCGACAGCAGCATGGTGTATTCCAACCCCAACACAGAAAAGGTGACGACGCAGGCGAACCAGACAATCAGGATTTCCCAGAACTTGCCACGCACATAATTGCCGATCTGCCGATCTACCTCAGACCAGACCTCGCTCACCAGCTGGTGTTCACTGGGCGCGAAATGACTCGCCCACGTGACCAAAGAATCTTTATCTTTCATCAAAAAGAACACCAAGATCGGCATCAAGATCAAGTAGATCAGTACCGTAATCAGCCCCATGACTGATGCCAGCGACACCGACAGCAGTTGCTGGCCCCACGATGTCAGTTCAGTACGGATCAGTACCATGATCTCGTCGATCTGCTGGGCGGAGACAATCTCAGGGTAGCGCTCGGGCAATTTCAGCAATACTTCCTGGCCCACGTTGAGCATGTTGGGTATCTGCTGAACAAACTGGGTTGCCTGGGTTGATAATAGCGGCAAAAGGCCAAACAGAATCAGCACAACGAAAAGCAGGAACGCGAAATAAACAACCAGCACAGCAATCAGGCGTGGCAGTTTGGATTTCTCCAGCACGGTAACCAGGCCCTCGAGCAGATAGGCGATCACCACTGCTGCCAGCAGTGGTGCCAGCATGTTGCCCATCAGTATCACCACCACGAACAGCCCCACCAGGAACAATGCCAGGAACACGACTTGTGGATTGCCGGACTGTTGTCTGAACCAGTCGGTGATCATCTTCATGACTGCACCTCCGCTGCCAGGCCAGGAGTTGGCTTGATCTTCTAAATGAGAAGTCTAACCTGACAGAATTTCAAAATCGTGGGTAATTTCTGCAATTGCGTCGAGCATCTTGGAGGCGGAGCAGTATTTTTCTACCGACAGGCTGATAGCACGCTCAACACGTTTAGGATCAATCTGCTCAGCGCTGACCGCAAAATGTAGGTGTATGCGGGTGAATACCCTTGGTGCCTCGCTGGCACGTTCAGCGTCGATCTCAACATAAATATCAGAAAAACTCTGGCGCGATTTGCGCAAGATCAATACCACGTCGATCATCGCGCAGCCGCCCAGGCCCAACAGCAGCATCTCCATCGGCCGCGCGCCCAGGTTCTGGCCCCCGACATCCGGCGAGCGATCCATCACCACCCGATGACCGCTCTGGGTAGCACCCTCCAACGAATCGTCGTCTTTAAGCCGTACCGTTGCGCGCATCACTTTTCTGTGCTTAGGGTTTTTCTTGAAAGCCAAACAGCAGAGCAAGGTGTGCGCCCGGCTCATCTTGCCGCATGAAGGCCTCGCCCACCAAGAAGGCATGGATACCTGCTGCACGCAGCTTGGCTACATCCTGCGCCGTGTGAATACCACTCTCGGTCACCAGCATCGTCTCGGCTGGTACGCTCGGTGCAAGTGCCAACGTTGTCTCAAGCGTGGTGTCAAAAGTGCGCAGGTCGCGATTATTTATCCCCAGCAACGCGGGCTTTAGCTCAAGCGCCCGCTCAAGCTCTTCGCTATCGTGCACCTCAACCAGCACATCCATGGCAAGATCGGCCGCGGTTGATGCAAGCTCTGCCATCTGCACCTGCTCAAGCGCGGCGACAATGAGCAAAATGCAATCGGCGCCAATGGCCCGGGATTCGGCCACCTGCCAGGGGTCAACTATGAATTCCTTGCGCAGCACCGGCAACGCGCAGGCCGCACGGGCTGCTATCAGATCATCCTCACCGCCTTGAAAAAAATCATGGTCTGTGAGTACCGAAAGACATGACGCCCCGCCGGCGTCGTAGCTTGCGGCTATTGCGGCCGGATTAAAACTCTCACGAATCAGGCCCTTACTAGGCGATGCCTTTTTAACCTCAGCGATAACCCCAGCGTAGCCGGCCTCAACACTCGCACGAAGCGATTGGGCAAAACCGCGAGGCGGCGATTGCACTTTGGCCTGCGCACAAAGATCAGCCAGACTATTTTGCCTCTGGCGCTCAGAAATCTCCTCACGCTTTCGTGTCAGGATGCGTTCTAAGATATCGGCAGTCGCCTTCACTGGCTGGGGCTCTGGCGCAAAAAGTTGTCCAACATTTTGTGGCCATACTGGGTCAGGATGGATTCAGGATGAAACTGCACCCCCACTACCGGATCTTCGTGATGGGCAATTCCCATGATCTGGCCATCGTCAGCACGCGCGGTCACCGTAAAACAATCCGGCAGAGAAGATTCTTCGACCACCAGTGAGTGATAACGCGTGGCCTGAAAAGGCGTAGGCAACTCATTGAAGATGCTCATCCCATCATGCTCGATCATTGAAGTCTTACCGTGCATTAACGTGGGGGCACGCACAATGGTGGCGCCATAAGCCTGGGCAATACTCTGGTGTCCCAGGCACACCCCCAGAATGGGAATACGGGTGCCATATTCACGCACCAAATCCACCGAGATCCCTGCCTCATTGGGTGTGCACGGCCCTGGGGATATCACCACATGCGAGGGCGCCAGGGCATCCACATCGTTCAGGCTAATCTGATCATTACGATACACCGTAACGCGCTCACCCAACTCACCCAGGTACTGCACCAGGTTGTAGGTGAACGAATCATAGTTATCGATCAT
>Ga0066826_10001659_pt1 | contig 11336 bp, 9 predicted proteins | sample ETNtaG_12_FD_65496 | JGI IMG/M metagenome (GOLD analysis project Ga0066826, IMG submission 65496) | Marine microbial and viral communities from oxygen minimum zone, Eastern Pacific Ocean - ETNP201306SV49 | ecosystem: Environmental > Aquatic > Marine > Oceanic | place: Pacific Ocean: Eastern... | reverse complement strand
GAGCACGGAGGGGCGCACGACAGCGCTGGACAGCATCAGTTCCGTGACCAGTCGCCGCCCGAACGGGATCGAAGGCACCAGTGCCGGAGTGCGTATGCGGGCGGGGCGCCGGACGGCGCTACCCAGCGAGGTGGCGAACCCTGCGTTGGTAACCGGCGAGGGAGAGACCAGGTTGGCGGGCCCACAGACCTCGTTGTCGATCAGCCAACACAGGGCAGAGACCTCGTCACTCAACGAGACCCAGCTCATCCACTGCGTTCCGGGGCCCAGAGGGCCGCCCAGGCCCAGCCGGAACAACGGCAACTGTGCGGCCAACAGGCCTCCCCTGGACGACAGGACGATTCCGGTACGGGCGTGTGCGACCCTGACACCTGCTGATTCAGCCGTTCTGGTGGCGGCCTCCCATGCGACACATACATCGGCCAGGAAACCGCCGCCACGGGCACTTGTCTCATCGAGCGGCTCATCGGGCCGGTCGCCGTAGAAGCCGATTGCTGAACCGCTTACCAATATGCCCGGACCGGTTCCGGCCCGGCGTGACTCCGCCATGGCCGAGGAGATCAGGTGCGTGCCACGGGTTCGGCTGCCGAGGATGAGGTCCATCCGCGACCGGGTCCAGCGTCGGTTGGCGATACCGGCACCGGCCAGATGGACCACCGCATCGACGCCCTCGAGGCGCCCTGGATCCAACAGGCCTCGATCTGGATCCCAGCGGATCTCCCGGGGAGAGTCGGCAGGTCGACGTACCAGACGCCTCACGGTGTCGCCACGCTCTTCAAGCCGGTCACAGAGCGCACCACCGATGAGCCCGGAGGACCCTGAAACCGCTACGTCCACCTGTTCATCCTCCGTGCAACCATGCCACGCCGGTCGTCAACTGCGTTGCGAAGTGGTCGGCCCGGACAACGGGTGCGACATGGTCACCGGAGAACTCGACGACAAGTGGCCGGGGAAGGGCCGTCGCCAACTGTCGTTGTCGGGCCGTCGGAACGATGCTGTCGTCAACGCCGATCAGCACGGTCGTCGGCACGTCGATGTTGCCGGCCCAACTGCTGGAGTTGAACCCACCCAGAGCCACACCGGCCTGCAGAATCTGGCCGATGTCACCGGCCCTGACCTCTCGGGCCGCCCAGTCGTCAAACTCCGGGCCAACCAGTTGAGCCCTGCCGGACCTGACCGACGCCACCCTCTCCGCCAGGTGCCAGGTGGTTTCAGGAAGCAGTGCGGCAGGACGACAGGCCAGCCGGATCAGGGCGAAGTCGCGGTACTCGGCAACGGTCTGGCGGAACTTCATGGCGCTGGCGCACAGGGCCAACCCGGAGACCAGATGCGGATGGCGACGCCACAACAGTTGTGCGACAGCGCCTCCCATCGAGTATCCGACGGCGACCGCCTGCTCCACCCCGACGGCATCCATTACGGCGGCAGCATCGTCGGCACAGTCCTCGAGGCGGAACCGCCTCCGTGGCCTCAGCCCGTTTGGACCGTGGCCGCGCTGATCCCAGGCCAGCACCCGGTAGCGGGAGGTCAACTCTGCATAGGCAGCGCCCCAGTTGAGGTCGGCACTGACCGTCCAGCCGTGGAACAGCAACAGGACGGGCCTGGCCGATTCATGACCGTCTGGCTGGCCCGAGTCCCGGAGCCTGAGCGGACCTCGACCTGGCAGGTCGACGACCCGCCACGGTGGAGGTTCTCCCACGGACAGGAGCTCTGGCGGAGTACTCAACCGGGCAACTCCGCCGCAGTCCCGACCGACACCTAGTGTTCGATGGCGGTGATCCGTACGGTCAACTCGCCACCAGGCGCTTCAAACGAGATCTCGTCGCCCACCGATCGACCCAGGAGCACCTCGCCGAGAGGAGAGCCTGGTGAAACTACGCCGACGTCGGCATGTTGCTCCTCAATGGAACCGAACAGCATCCGCTCAGGTTCATCGTCGTCGCCGTAGACGAGCGACACGATGCAACCAGGAACAACCGTGTCGGTTCCCGTCGGAGCACCGTCGAGGATCGTGGTGTTCTCGAGGAGATGCTCGAGGTGCATGATGCGACCTTCCATCTTGCCCTTCTCCTCCTTGGCGGCGTGGTAGTCGCCGTTCTCAGAAAGGTCGCCCATCTCGCGGGCAACCTCGATCTTGCGGGCGATCTCAATTCGGCCACGGGTGGTCAGGTCGGTCAACTCCGCCGCCAACCGGTCAAACGCAACCTGTGACAGTTGATGCTTCTCGGCCATCCCCGGAGCGTAGCCAGCGGTCCGACGAAAGTCGGTTGATAATGCTCCGGGGATGCTTGGTAGGATCGTCCCCATGGGTCACAGGTATCTGGTAATCGCCATTACGTAGCGCACGCCAGTTTGGTGTGCGCACGGACCGTCCACCTCGGTGGGCGTTTTTTTGGTTGCAGGCTGCTCTCAGAGAGCACTTTGAACGGATTGGCCCGATTTCCGGCCCTGGACAGAGACGACTAAGGAGCACATAGGCGTGGCATATCGAGTAGGCGTCATCGGTGGTGACGGAATCGGCCCTGAGGTCATTGCCGAGGGCCTTAAGGTTGTTGCCGCCGCCGGCGTAGCCATCGAGACGGTCGACTACGACCTGGGCGGCTTCCGCTACCTGCGCGACGGCGTCGTCCTGCCCGACGAGGTGGTTGAGGAGTGGCGTGGCCTCGATGCGCTGTTCCTCGGAGCGGTCGGGACACCAGAGGTTCCCCCCGGGGTGATCGAGCGCGGCCTCCTGTTGAAGATGCGCTTCGACCTTGACCTCTACGTGAACCTGCGGCCGTTCCTCCTTCCGCCTTCAGACATCGACTTCATGGTCGTCCGCGAGAACACCGAGGGCACCTATGCCGGAGAGGGCGGCCTTCTCCGGAAGGGAACCCCCAACGAGGTGGCAACCCAGGGATCGGTCAACACCCGGATGGGCGTCGAGCGTGCCATCCGCTACGCGTTCGACCTTGCACGTGCACGTCGGGGCCACCTGACGCTCGTACACAAGACCAACGTGCTCACCTTCTCAGGCGACCTCTGGGGACGCACCTTCGAAGAGGTCGCCGCCGACTACCCCGACGTTGAGACCGCCTACAACCACGTCGATGCCGCATGCATCTACTTCGTCGACTCACCCGAGCGCTACGACGTGATCGTCACCGACAACCTGTTCGGCGACATCCTCACCGACCTCGGTGGAGCCGTCTCAGGTGGAATCGGCCTGGCTTCCTCAGCCAACCTGAACCCGGAGCGGACCGGTCCGTCAATGTTTGAGCCGGTTCACGGATCTGCACCCGATATTGCCGGGAAGGGGCTCGCCAACCCCACGGCTGCGATCCTGTCAGGAGCCATGATGCTCGACTTCCTCGGCGAGGATGCTGCGGCTGGGCGGATCCGGGCAGCATGTGCCGACCCCGATACCCAACTGGACGGCACGGTGGCAACAGGCGACGCCATAGCCGAACGCGTACAGGGTTGACCAGGGAACCGACACAACCAACAGCACCGACACGACAGGGCAGGAGAGGTAGAAGAACATGCCAATAGAGAAGGCAGACAAGATCTGGATGAACGGCGAACTCGTCGACTGGGATGACGCCACCATTCACGTGCTTACCCACACGCTCCACTACGGCAACGGGGTGTTCGAGGGAATCCGGGCTTACGAGACCGACAGCGGTCCCGCCGTGTTCAGGCTGAGGCCCCACATCGAACGCTTTTTCAGGTCAGCCAAGATCCTGTTCATAGACATTCCATGGACGGTCGACCAGCTGGTCCAGGCGGTGAAGGACACCGTTCGCGTCAACGACCTGCCTTCGTGCTACATCCGACCCCTGGCGTACCTCGGCTACGGCGAGATGGGCCTCAACCCCATTCCCTGTGACGTCGATGTCTCCATCGCCACATGGCCATGGGGTTCCTACCTGGGAGACGAAGGCATCAGGAACGGCGTGCGCATGATGATCTCGTCGTGGCAGCGGCACGATGCCAATGCCATGCCACCCGCAGCCAAGGGATGTGGCCACTACATCAACTCGCAGATGGCCAAGGTCCAGGCGATCAAGGCCGGCTACGACGAGGCCATCCTGCTGTCACCCCAGGGCAACGTGTCCGAGTGCACCGGAGAGAACCTGTTCGTGGTCAGCGGTGGCACGATCATCACGCCACCGACCAGCGCTGGCGCCCTCAAGGGAATCACCCAGGATGCCGTCCACCGGATAGCCGATGACCTGGGCATCCCGTATGTGCAGGGGAACCTGTTGCGGAGTGACCTCTATACGGCCGACGAGGCATTCCTCTCCGGAACGGCGGCAGAGGTTGTTCCGATCCGCTCGGTCGACGAGCGTGACATCGGTGATCCCGGCCCCATCACCCGGGCCGTCCAGGATGTCTTCTTCGAGGCCGTCCGTGGGAAGCGACCCGAGTACGCAGAGTGGAACGAGCATGTCGACGCCTGACCTGCCGACTGCGGTCGACATCTACGACACCACGCTGCGTGATGGTGCGCAACTCGAGGGCATCTCGCTGACGGTCGTCGACAAGTTGCGCATCGCGGAACAGCTGGACCTGCTCGGCGTCCACTACATCGAGGGCGGCTGGCCGGGGGCCAACCCCAAAGACGTCGAGTTCTTCGAGAGGGCGCGCACCGAACTACGCCTCAACCGGTCGAAGCTGGTTGCATTCGGTTCGACAAGGCGTGTGAACGGTGACGCCCAGGACGACCCGACGCTTGCCAACCTCGTGGCCTCGGGCACCGATGTCGTCTGCATCGTCGGCAAGGCCTGGGACTACCACGTCACAGAAGCACTCCGGACAACGCTCGACGAGGGCGTGGCAATGGTCGCCGACTCGGTCAGGTTCCTCAAGGGCCGGGGGCTGACGGTGTTCTTCGACGCTGAGCACTTCTTCGACGGATACCAGGCGAACCCCGACTACTCGATGCAGGTGCTCGCCGGTGCTGCAGAGGCCGGGGCCGACTGCCTCGTCCTGTGCGACACAAACGGGGGTTGCCTGCCGTTCGACGTTGAGAGAATCGTGTCCGAGGTGGTCGCCGCAACAGATACCGCCATCGGCGTCCACTTCCACAACGACACGGGTTGTGGCATTGCGAACGCAATCGCCGGGGTCCGGGGCGGAGCCACCCAGGTGCAGGGGACGATCAACGGATACGGCGAACGGGTTGGCAACTGCGACCTCGTTCCCATCATCGCCAACCTGAGCCTCAAGATGGGGGTCGAGACGATCCCGGCCGGGGGAATCGCCAACCTCACTGCGGTGGCCCACCACGTGGCCGAACTCGTGAACTTCACCGTCGACCCCCAAAAGCCCTACGTGGGTACAACAGCGTTCGCGCACAAGGCCGGCCTGCACACCAGTGCCATTTCCAGACGCCCGGATGCCTACGAGCACATCGCTCCCGAGCTTGTGGGCAACGGAACAAGGTTCCTCGTCTCCGAGATGTCGGGAAGATCCACGATCGACCTGAAGGCCCGGCAACTGGGCCTCGACCTGGATGGGAAGACCCTGGGTGCCATCGTCGAGACCATGAAGGTCCTTGAACACGCCGGATACCACTTCGAGGCGGCCGACGCCTCGCTGGAGCTTCTGATGCGTGCGGCCGGTGGATGGCAGCAGGACTACTTCGAACTGGATTCCTTCAGCGTCGAGGTCGGCCACCGCTCCGGTAGTGGGAGCCGGGCATGGAACGAGGTGGCGGTCGATGTCGAGACCGAGGCAACCGTACGCATCAGCGTCGGTGGCGACATGCGTGAGGCGACCGGCACGGGGAACGGACCCGTCAACGCCCTCGACGCAGCCCTCCGTGAAGCCCTCGGCAACAGCACCCCCGGGCTGGGCCGGCTGCACTTGACCGACTTCAAGGTGAGGGTGCTCGAGACCAGCAAGGGCACCGGCGCGGTGACGCGGGTGCTCATCGACACGACCAACGGTGACCAGACCTGGACAACCATCGGGGTCTCCGAGAACATCATCGAGGCCTCTTGGCAGGCGCTCGTGGACTCGATCGTCTACGGCCTCCTCCACTCCGAGGACTAACTGCGTGGTCGAAAGTTCAGAGGATCTGCCGGTTCCGCTGTCTCGCACCCTCCTTGCAGAGGGGTTGGGCACCATGTTCCTGCTCATCGGCGTGGTCGGGTCCGGGATTATGGCCGAGCGCCTCAGTCCAACAGACGTAGGGCTGCAGCTGTTCCAGAACGCTGTGGCCACAGGTGCCGTCCTGGTGGCGATCATCTCGATCTTCGGCACGATCTCTGCCGACTTCAACCCCGCAGTGACCGTCGGGGCGTGGCTCCTGGGTCTCAGGAGCGGCCGGCAGGTTCCGGCGATGTTGGCGGCCCAGGTGCTCGGCGGCTGCGTCGGCACCGTCCTGGCAAACCTCATGTTCGACCTGGCGTGGGTGGACCTCTCCACGAAGACACGCAGCGGAGGGCATCTGTGGCTGGCTGAGGTCGTGGCCACCCTGGGCCTGCTGCTGGTCGTGTTCAGCCTCGTCAGGACAGCGCGGCTCTCGGTGATCCCGTACGTCGTCGGTGCCTACATCGGTGGCGCCTACTACTTCACCTCATCGACCAGCTTCGCCAACCCGGCGGTGACCGTGGCCCGGACCCTGTCGGACACCTTTGCCGGAATCGAGCCCTCGTCGGCACCGATGTTCATCGTCATGCAGGTCGTCGGCGTCGGGCTCGCCGTGGTCGTTGTGCGGGCGCTGTTTCCGTCGTCGGGGCGGTAGTTCAGGAACTGCACTGGTCGACGGCCGCTTCGCCCTCGACTCTGGCCTCCAGCCAGGCGATCAGGTCATCGAAGTAGTCGAGGACCGCCGATGAGTGGGTCGCCCCGGGGTAGACGCGTCGTTCCAGCGGCGCATGGTCGGGCATGCCGCACAGCTGGCTGAGGAGGAACTCGCTGCTGATGATCGGGATCTGCTCGTCCTGGTCACCGTGGAGGATGATCACCGGAGCCTGATTGGGCAGTTGGTTCGTGTCGTTCTCGGTGAGTCGGGTGTTCCACTCCGGGATGGCGAAGATGTCGGCGACCGCCAACAGTTCGGCAAACGGAATCGGGTTGACGAGGTCCATGATGTGTCCGGTGCAGCCGTTCTCCAGCTCGTCCAGCAGGTAGTGGTACTCGGGGTTGGTTACAGCCTTCAGGTCCAGTTCCGGGTAGGACACGGCCAGGCCTGCACTGACCATTACGAGGTAGCCCTGGAAGTCGGAACCCTGGAGGAACGTTGATAGGAGGTCCAGTTGCGACGGAGGCGCTCCGGCGGCCACCCCGACGAGATCCAGGTCGGGTGCGAGCTCCTGCCACCGCTGGGAGACGTGCATCGCTGCGTGCCCGCCCTGAGAGTGTCCCCACACGACAAGTGGTCCGTCGGCACCGACGCCCTCGATGTCGCGGGCGGCCCTGGCGATGTCGAACACACCCCTCGCTTCGCTCTCACCGACGATGTAGGCGTGCAGGCCCGGTCCGCCGAGGCCCTCGTAGTCGGTGGCAGTAACGACCCAGCCACGTTCCAGGAACGGCGTGAGGGCCGCAAGGCTGAACGCGTCGGGGAAAGAGGCCGATGGGGCGCACTGGTCGGCAAGGCCGGTCGTTCCATGTGCAATGGAGAGAACCGGCCGTGGGGCAGTGGCATCGGTATCAGGCGCGGCAATGACCCCGGTCACCTCAATGGGGTCGCCGGCAACTGAGGCCGAGGTGTAGGTGACACGCCATGCCACGCCCAGTGAGCCGATGTCGAGCACTTCGCTGGACAGGATCGCACCGGTCGGGATCGTGGTCGTGGTGGGTGCAACGGTCGTCATCGTGGTGGTCGTGGTGGTAGTGGTGGGTGCAACGGTCGTCGTCGTGGTCGTTGTGGTGGTTGTTGCGGTTGTAGCGGGCGCGACGGTTGTCGTTGTCGGCTCGGCCACCGTGGGCGCCGCTACCTCGGTCGAGGAGCAGGCGACTCCAAGCAGCGAGCAGGCGGCCAGGATTGAGGTAACTGCCGGCATTCGGTTCACGAGCGTGCCTTCCGGGGTGGATCCAGGTGACAGTCTGGCCCGTCTGGTGGCCTGTCACCCACAGGGGGGCCGGTAGCGTGCTGCCGTGAATGACCAGACCGTCCTGTCCGCCGAGGGTCGCCCGTATACCCTCGCGGACTGGCTGTTGCTGGTGTCGGCCGCGGGTATCTGGGGCGCCTCGTTCCTCTTCATGGATGTCGCCCTCGAGGTGGAACACCCCGGCCTTGTGACGTTCCTGCGCCCCTCAATGGGATTGTTCGCCGTTCTCGCCTTTCCGTCCGCCCGCCGGCCGATCGACCCTTCCGACAGGGGCCAACTTCTGCTTCTCGGCATCACCTGGATGGCGTTTCCCCTGACAATGTTTCCTCTGGCCCAGCAGTGGATCGACTCGTCACTCACAGGGATGCTCAACAGCGCCATGCCGGTTATGACAGTCGTCGCCGGTGCGGCGTTTTTCAGGGTCCGTACGGGAAGGACCCAGATCACAGGCGTTCTGGTGGGCCTTGTCGGGATCCTCCTTGTTGGCCTGCCCACGGCGACGACTGGCGGAACCAATGCGGTGGGGGTGGCCCTGGTCGTCGCGGCGGTCACCTCCTACGGGGTTGCGGCTCACATTGCCGGCCCGTTGCAGAGGAGGTACGGGTCACCAGCGGTGCTGTCACGTGTTCTGGCGGTGGCAACTGTTGCAACAATACCGTTTGGCGTCGTTGGCCTCATGTCTTCCACATGGGCGTGGGGGGCTGTCGCCTCGAACATCGCGGTCGGGGTCGGTGGAACCGGCCTCGCCTTCCTTGCGGCTGCAACCCTCATTGGCAGGGTCGGGGCCGTGCGCATGTCGATCGTCACCTACCTGGTGACGGTGGTCGCAGCCCTGCTCGGTGTGTTCGTGCTGGGTGAATCCCTGTCCTCATGGCAGGTTGCCGGCGGTGTCGTACTCCTCGGAGGCGTCTGGCTGACCAGTCGCACCGACACTTGACCACAGGAGTCGTCTCAGAGAATCTGGCAGAGGCGTCGGGCGTCGTAGATGGCGGCATGGATGTCGCGGCCTGCCACGGCGTCGCCTATCCGGAACAGTCTGAAGCGACCATCGGGTCGGGGTTGGGGGCGACCCGTTATGAAGGCATCCACGTCCAATTCCCCACCGTTGGCTGACCGGTCGCATAGTTCCAAGAACAGGTTGTCGATCGGCACGACCCCGTGCTCGACAACCACCTGGTCCACGATTGAGGTCAGTTCGCTTCCGGTGTAGACGTTGGCCAGCACGGCTTCAAGGCGGCCGTCTGACCTGGACACGCCGACCAGCCGGTGGTCGGGCACCATCTCGACCCCGTCGTTGTGGAAGCGCTCCAGGTAGGCAGGATGGAGTGTGCCATCCAGTTCGTGCCCGACAGCGCGGTCTGGTGTTACGAGTTGAACCTTGGCGTCACGATCTAACAGGTATTCGACACACGACAGGGCCTGGAGGTTTCCGTGGTCGTCAAACACCAGGGTCCTCGGTCCGACCGTTACGTGCCCGCTGACCACCTCGGCGACGCTGACCAGCAGGTCGGCTCCGGTTGCACCGGGCAACAGCACGCCGGTGTCCGGCCAGCCACCGGTGGCCACGATCACCACGTCGGGAGTGCAGTCAAGGACATCCTCAGCGGCAACCGGACTGTTCAGCCTGACGTCCACGCCGGCTTCGGCAACCTCCTGATCAAGCCAGTCCACGATTCCGGCCATGTCCCGGGTGCGGTCCGATGCGCGGGCAGCCAGCCGAACCTGCCCACCTGTCTCAGACTGTGCCTCGAAGAGGGTCACAGCGTGGCCGCGCTCGGCACAGACCCTCGCGGCCTCGAGGCCGGCTGGTCCGGCTCCAACGACCACGACCGACTCAGGGGACGCCCTCGAGGGCACCGTCAGGTGGGGGATCGTGGCCTCCCTGCCCGTTGCCGGGTTCTGGACACACAGGGCCTCCTGGGCCAGGTAGAGGCGGTTGATGCAGTACGAGGCGCCAACGCAGGTCCTGATCCGGTTTTCCTCACCACGTTCCACCTTGGCGACTATGTGTGGGTCGGCGATATGGGCACGGGTCATGCCGACCATGTCGACGATGCCCTCGGCAATGACATGCCTGGCCGTGGCCACATCGGGTATGCGGCCGGCGTGGAATACCGGGAGGTCAACGGCCTCCTTGATTGCGGCGGCCACCGGCAACTGTTCTGCCAGTGGGGTCCCGATCGGTGGAATGGCTCCGGCCAGGCCCGGGTGCGTAATCAGGTTGCCTCTGATCACGTTCACGAAGTCCAACAGGCCCGTCAGGGCCAGGCGTTGTGCGATATCCGCACAGTCAGGCGCCGTCAGGCCGCCCTCAAGGTCCTCGTCGCCGGTCATTCGAACTCCCACAGCGAACCCGTCTCCGACAGCCGACCTCACGGCTTCGAACACCTCCAGGCTGAAGCGCATCCTGTTTTCCAGCGACCCGCCGTAGCGATCGGTCCGCTGGTTCACGACAGGACTCCAGAACTGGTCGACCAGGTGGCCTGTCGCAATCACCTCCACCCCATCGAGTCCCGCCGTTTTGACCCTGCCGGCCGCATCACCAAAGGATCTGACGACACGGCGGATGTCGGAATCCTCCATGACTTTCGGAAAGCTCCGGTGCATAGGCTCGCGCACTCTCGAAGGAGAGATTGTCGGGAGCCAGTCGCCGTCATCCCAGATGGTCCTCCGCCCCATGTGGGTGATCTGGCACATCACGGCAGCGCCGTGTGAGTGCACACCGTCAGCCAGTTCGGCGAGGCCCGGGACAACCCGATCGTCTCCCGCGTACAACTGCCCCCAGACCGAGGGTGAGTCGGGCGCCACGTTGGTGGACCCTCCGATCATCGTGAGGCCGATTCCACCCCGGGCCTTTTCCTCGTGGTAGAGGCGGTAGCGGTCAGAGGCCAGGCCATCAACCGTGTACCCCGGTGCGTGGCTGCTTGAGAACACCCGGTTGCGCAGCGTGACCCCACCGACCCTGAGTGGCTGCAGCAGCGGATCGTTCAGCACCGGGCCGTCTTCTCCATCCAGTTCGCCATGGCCGCATTTCCTAGCACCTCGTCTGTTGTCAGGCGAGCGTCGGGTGCCCGTGTCGACACCGTGGGGTGTGTCAGAACCACGCCGTGTGGATGTGGCTCCCGCTAGGTTCGAGGCGATGGACAAACCTGAGGTTCACCGGCACCGCGACGTCCAAGGTGGCACGGCTCGTGCAGCCGTGTTCGGGGTCAGTGACGGCCTCGTCTCGAACGTGGCGCTGATCCTCGGTATCGCAGGTGCCAGTACCGATCCTGCGTTCGTCCGCGTTGC
>Ga0066826_10001644_pt1 | contig 11392 bp, 10 predicted proteins | sample ETNtaG_12_FD_65496 | JGI IMG/M metagenome (GOLD analysis project Ga0066826, IMG submission 65496) | Marine microbial and viral communities from oxygen minimum zone, Eastern Pacific Ocean - ETNP201306SV49 | ecosystem: Environmental > Aquatic > Marine > Oceanic | place: Pacific Ocean: Eastern... | reverse complement strand
GCGGCCATTTTCTGAATATTTTCTTCTTTCTTCGCGAATCCTCGTCTTTGATAGTCTCTTTCTTTTTGAAACTCCTTTTCATTTTTCAACAGCGAGCTCATGCTTTGTGTTTGTTTATTCCAGTCTTTTTGCCCGGATTTCTCTTCATCAGCTTTCTCTTTATGAAGACGATCCAGCTCCACATCATAATCATCCCGTATTTTTATCTGTTCATCGACTAACCGGTCTTTTTCCTCCAGCAGTTCCTGTTGTGCCGCAGAGTTCTCATCAATATTTTTTTGAAGAGATTCTCTTTCCTCCCGAAAACGTTCTTCAACACGCTCCCTTTCCTTCTTAATCTCTTCTCTGAATGAAATATCTTTTTTTGATATTTCTCTTTGAAGCTTTAAAATTTCCCTCTCTTTTTCCGATAATATCTTTTCTTTATCTGCAAGGTCCCGATCTCTTTCAGTTAAGGCTTTCATGTCACTTTCGATCCCAGTCTGTATAGATGACGCGATTGTTTTCTCAACATCCTCAATAATCTCTTTATCTGTTTTTTCTTCTATTGACGTGTCCGCCGGACCAGTCTCTTTAAAAGAAATACTTTCTTTTAATTCACTCAATTCCTTTTTCAGCGAAGAGGTCTCACTATTCAATGCCTTTAATTTCTTTTTTAGTTGTTTATTTGCCTTCTCAGTTGCCTTCTTCTCCCTGAACTTCTCAAGTCCTTTCTTATGCAATACGAACTGATTATGGACAACCTCGTTAAGTTTTTCCGCCATATCTCCTTTCAGATCAACTCCTGCATTTGAGAGGATGTTGCTCAATTCTGAAGATAGATCTTTTTCAATAGACCCATCTTCACCTTTCAGTTCTACAGCTGCTGAAATATTAAAGATATTAGACTTCCCAACAATAATTCCTAAAGGATTTATCCCTTCTTCGGCCATTGCACGAAGGTTTTTATTCAAGGAAGATTTGAGGGAACTAAAGTTTTTTCTTTTACCTTTTATCTGACTGGGAGTTACGGCTTCAGTTTTTTTACCGGAAAAGTAAATCTCTTTTACAAGATCATCATGGGGGATTGAGATAATAGTGTGAAGGTCATCGTCAATTTTATAGTAGGATCGAATTGATAAAAGAAGGGAATATTTCTTTGCTCCCTTCCTGTGAGGAACGTTTTCAACAAGGTCGTTCAAGGCCTCAATAAATTTTATATCAGGCACTTCTTCCGCTTCACTCTTTGGCTTATCATCCTTGTTCATAAGAATAGATTACCATATAGCATGGCTTTATTAAAATTCCATTTACAATGACCCATCAGGGCTTGAAATTGAATTTTTAACCTCCTTGTGGTTTAATAAGTCAATTTTACCATCAGGTTAGGTTCTTCGCGTAGTTTATCCTGAGTCAAAGAAAGAGATTCTTCGCCTCGCTTAGAATGACAAGCGAAGGGCTCGGCATAACACTTCTCTTCTGTCATTCTGACAAGCCTGTCATGAGCCTAGTTGAAGGAAGAAAGGAGACCGAAAAATCTCTACATTGAAATTCCTGTACTTTGAATTATAATTGATTTACTGGAAAACAAATCAAAGAGGACAATACTTTGAACGCAATAGACACATATCTTTTTTTCTTCATTAACCGTGACGCACAGAATGTTTTTTTTGATATTTTAATGCCCCTGATTTCCAACAAAAAGTTCTGGTATCCTTTTATCCTTGCAGGATTTGTTTATTTCTTTATTAAGGACCGGAAAAAGGCTTCTACCGTATTTCTAATGGTTTTATTAGCTCTGGGAATAAGTGAACATTTAACCAGTAATTTTTTCAAACCTTTTCTGGGTAGACTAAGACCCTGTAACGCTCTGGAAGGTGTCCATTTACTGGTTGGCTGTTCAGATTCTTTTTCCCTGCCATCCGCCCATGCCGCTAATTCTGCCGCCATAAGCACAGTAGTCTGTTATGAATATAGAAAACTAATATTCTATATGGCTTTTGTGGTTATTCTTGTTTGCTATTCCCGGGTTTATCTGGGCGTGCATTATCCATTAGATGTTTTAATGGGGATGTTTAGTGGAGCTGTTTACGGTTTGACTGTTGTCAGGATAAAAAACTCATTATTTAAACTTAAGAAATCATAACGCCGTGCGTGACCTACGTGGCAAAAACGGTTGCATGTAACACGCAGAGCATTGATCCACGTTAGGTCTACGCAATTGTTATGTGTTTTATGTTTTAAATCTTTAATAGCAGTTCTTAAATAATTCCTGCTTTTGTGTTTTTTGCAAATGCAGGACACAAAATTAAATAACCGAGTCCCATTTTTTACGAAGCGAAGCAAGTAATAGATGGGACGGAACCCATTATGATTTTTTTTAACATGCAGTCATGCAGAAATTAACCCCATTTCTACTTTTCAATATATTATTCTAATAGTTTTTTTATTTGGTTTATCTTTTTCTCGTCAAGCTTATCTAAGCTTTCTAATAGTTCATGAGCAATCTTTATCGACTCTTCTTTTCCTTGTACTTTTAAATTATCTGATGAAGCTATCGCAAATAAAACAACCAATACTCCTGCCCAAACAGCACCTGAAACTTGCTGACCATATTTGTATAGTTCTAGTGTTCCTTTCTTACCGTACTCTCGATAAATATAAAAGTACTCATACCAAAACCAAGAAGGAGGGAGGATAGCCCATGTAGCAATTAATACATAGAGCATTTTCCATGTCCAAATGTTGGTAATTATTAAAACAGCAGCAACTATAGTTGCAATCAAAGAAATAATTCCTATTACGCCTGCACAACGATGTCTTTTTTCAGATTTATTTAGTGATGTGGAGTCTTCAACAAAGAGAGATCCACTCACTTTATCTTCGTCCATTATTTTACCCTCCTAAAATATAACGCCCTTGGTCACAGGCAGTGAGCAAAGGCAAATAAATATTGTAATTAATGAAACTCTAACAGCAGTGGATCTTAGAAACGGAGACTCGCTGTTTGGTGTTAGGTCGAATAAATGGTTAGGTTTTAATTGTTATTTGATAGCTTAGCTTGTTTTATAATCATGATTTTTTCTATTGCAGTCAAGAGTGGACTTGACCCCTTTTCGGGTTTATCTCGGTGTGCATTATCCATTAGATGTTTTAATGGGGATGCTTAGTGGAGTTATTTACGGCTTGACTGTTGTCGGGATTAAAAACTCATTATTTAAACATAAGAAATCATAACGAAAAAGCTTACCTGGTGCGAGCAAAGTAGAAAAAACCTTGTAATACAAAAAACATGGTAGCAGTGGGGCTTATGAAACGACGACCCATTGCTCGCAATCAGGTAGAGCGTATGGTTATATGTTTTATGCTTTAAATCTTTGATAGCAGTTCTTAAATAAACCCTGCTTTTGCGTTTTTTGCAAATGCAGGATACAAATAAGTAACCAAGTCCCATTTTTTACGAAGCGAAGCAAGTAATAAATGGGACGGGTATAAAAAAGAATCTTATCTTTCAAGACCTGATCCTATCTTCTATTCTTTTCTCGTAATCCAGCTAAGAGTGGACTTGCCCCTTTTTCATCAGTTTGGTTGGTCTTTTACTCTGGTTCTTCAAATAACTTTTCATAGTAAAATTCCATATTACCTAGAAATTTTGAAGAAGTAGGACGTCCTGTAGCCCCCCTCATAAACATATCTAAAATTATTGAGAAAAGATCTTCTTCAGTTGGAGTGCATTTTATTCCTAGTGAATAAAGCTTTCCTGAGATAGCATCTCTGCTCATTCTGGCATTCATGATTTCAAATACATGATGAGCACTTGGTAATACTTTCCCTGTAAATAGTTCATATAATGTTATACCTAATGAAAACATATCTGAGCGTACTGTAACCTCCTTAGGTTTTACTGCTTGTTCAGGAGACATATATTTTAGTGTTCCCAATCCTTGTTGGTTCAAAGCGGTGAGGGTTCCAGAAGTCAATGTGGTAATAAAATCCCCCCATTTGGTAACACCAAAGTCACCTAATTTCACTATGTTAGGAATAATGCCAAGTTGGTTTGAAGACAAAAACACGTTTGCAGGTTTAATATCTCGATGTGTAATTTTACGATCATGCAAATACTTTATTGCTTTTGTAACTTCTATGGCAATTAACAGGTTCTGCTGAGTCAGATAAGGTTGATCAGGTCTTGATGGTTTTTTTATCAAGGACTCTAAAGTTTTTCCTTGAACATATTCCATAATAATAAATGGGTTCATTACGCTGCCTTTTGAAAAGCAACTTCCATTTTCATTTTCTTCATAGGCAATTATTTTCACAAGATTTTCATGCTCTAACTTTGCTCCTCTAATGCCTTCTCTTTTAAAACGTCTTGCAACATCCTCAAATGCTTCAATATCAATGTATTTGGGATCAGGTGCAAAAAATTTGACTGCTACAGTTTTTCCTGTCTTTTTGTCTATAGCTTTTCTTACTAAACCTACTGCACCGTCGCCAATTTTCCCTTTTAATTCATACTCTTTGTTTTTTGATTTGAAGACAAACCCTACTTCTATGTTGCAATTTTCTCTAGTCAATTTTTCCATGTATTTCCCTAAATAATTTAATTCCTATCAGTTGATATTTTTTGGCAATGAGACATATAACGATTTGCATAAGCTACGAAAACACTGTAGATGGAACTTGTGCCTTGTATAAACTTGTGAGCAGCACATTGTAGATAAAAAAACTAGCGGTTTTCGTTAGTTTAATGCTTTTGTTAGGCATCTTTTAATTCTTTCAATAAATCCTTTTCATTTTTCTTTAGAATATTTGATATGATTGATATGTTTCTTGAACGAGCTAATCTGTTTATCTCTTTAGAAGTGCTTCCTGAAGTTGTAAAGACATAACCTCGAGTACATCCAATATCTGCCATTTTCCCTGAAAAAATAAAAATATCATTTACTTTTACATCAGCATTTTTACACTCTCCAAAAAACCTATAGTTTTCATTTTTGGATTCTGCAATGTTATCTATTTCATGCCATACTCCCGAATGTCCTAAAACATGATAACCAACAAGGGTTTGGTAATTTTTTCTTCTTAAAATATAGTCCGCTCCATGTTCAAACCAATAATTTAGCTCTAAAAACTTAATTATTCGTTCATTTAAGTGATGTATAGGAAGTTGCTTTACTTGAGAAATACTAACAATTTTTTCACCACAATAGCATGTGCATCTTTTAAATTTATTAAGTGAAAGAATTTGGATACATTTTTTGCACAGATGGGCAGTAGTGGAAGATAATATAGATAATTCAACTTTTCGTTTTGATTCAAATGCACTCATTTCATTCTGGATATCCCTTGAGATAGTTTCCATTTTCCGTTTTATATTTGAGCATCCACCTTTTCTAACTTTAGTTTTTAGTTCTTCAAAGTCTTTTTTTTGATTCTTTTTTAATTTATGACCTGCTCCTTTAAAGGTAAGGTGAGTAATTAATGAAAGTTCTTGAGTTTGAAGGTATTTCCAATCAAAATATTTGTCATGTAAAGATGATTCTTCTATAACATCATTGTTTGCAAGCTTTATAAGTTGAAGTAAGGCTTTGCTTTTTTTTAAAATACTTTGATGAAGTAAATTGAAATTTTTATCTAATAAAAGATTTGATCTAATTAAATTATTAACAGTTGTATCATCTTCTAAAGATTGTCTTTCTCTGGTTTTATTGATTTTTAATGCTGGAAGAGAAACATGAGAAGGATTATGTAGTTCCATATTTTTTATATGATCTAAACTCAGCCTAACGAACAAGCTTACCTGGTGCGAGCAAAAGTAAGGTCAACCTAGTAATACTAAAAAACTTTATTAGCAGTGGATCTTATGAAACGACGACCCATTGCTCGCAATCAGGTAAAGCTCATTGTTAGGGTTATTTGCTTTATTTTTTTTCGGCTTTTATGTCCTTCCAAACCGTATATAAAAAATTAAGAACAAGGGGAACTATAACTATTAAAATTAAGGTAGTGGAATCACTTGAAGATTTGATTTCTCGCAAAACAGATTCCTGGAATCCCTTTTGTTGGTTAGAGAGCTTATTGTCAAGATTACTTATATCTTTTCTAATTAAATTTACTTCATCCGTTAATCGAGCGATTGTTAAAATTTCTTCTGGCTTTGATGGGTTAATAGCTTGACGTAAACCAATTGTTTGCTGCTCGATAGCAGTAATTTTACTTTCTAATTTAGAAAATTTTTCATTCAATGAAGCTCCCTCAAGTTTTTGGGGAGCTTCTGCGATCTTTTTATTTAAAAACTTTTCTAATTCCATCTGTAGCTTCTCTGCCCTATAGGAGTTCTCAATAACTTTGTCCTCAAGTTTGTATTGAATATAACGGTTTTCAGAAACCTGATAGTAGAAAGCTAGTGTTGCAGCAAAGCCTGTAACCATTCCTAAAACTATTTGAAACCAATGTTTTTTCATATCACCCTCTTTTAAAAATCCTAACGCCCCGCATCAGCGGCAAAATGGGCGCATAGCGTCCATTTTGTCCGACTGCATGCGTTTGTTAGCATGAATCATTTCTCTGTGCCCAAAATTCTACGGTATTCACAAGATTTTCGTTCTTTTCGTTTTCCTTTTCCTGAACGTCAGCGTTAATTAAGTCCATCAATTTTCTTGAATGATCGATAGAAATCCTGTCGCAAGGAATCGCAAATAATCCGCTTGGGCAGCTAAACATGACAACCAGAACCATCTGGTCATCAAGCACAATTTCCTTATACCAAAACGCAACTGTAATTTTCGCATTGAGTGAATATAGAGCGGCAAAAGGCCAAACATCAGATTTATTCTTTGGTGCTTTTACGTAAGAAATAAGGTCTGACACCCTATTGCGAACAATATTAGAACCATAGACCTTGGTAAGTATATTAACAGCACATTTAGCGAGAGCGCGAGAAACAACATATTGATTTTCTACTCCACAGTTCCCACTCAGGCTAACAGACTCATCTGTTTGGCGTTTGACATGGTTTCCTATCTCGTCTCTAATTCCTTTTTTTCCAGGCGTTTTTGTTGCAACTTGGCCTACAGCAAACAAAGGTTCTAGGAAGAACTTCGAATCAACATTTTCACCAAGTCGTTGGTTGCATTTGTTGCATACCGCGCCGCGATAGAGAGTTTCGGTATTTCCTAGTGATTCAGGAATTACATGTTCTAAGTTTTCAGAGTCTGCTGAAGTTTCAAGTCCACAATAGACACAAGTATTATCTTTTGCACCTTGGGGCTCTGTATCCCACCAATTTTGATTGTTCATATGGGAAGCTCTAAATTGATGCTAACGCCGTGCTCACCTGACACGAGCAAATTGAAAATTAACTGTTTATAAACCAAAAAACATTGTCAGCAGTAGCCCTTTTGGAAAAAGACTCGCTGCTCGCGGTCAGGTGAAGCAACATGTTATACAAGAATATATTTAAATCTTTTAATACTGATAAATCTCTGCAAAACGATAATCTATAATAGAAATTCATGCTTTTGCGTTTTTTGCAAATGCAGGACTCAATATACACAACTGAGTCTCTTTTGATGCGAAGAATGAGCATGAAAAGAGAGGTTGGAAAAAATGAATCATCATCTTTTATCTTCAAGTATTAATTTGTGAAATGCATAAGCAGGTGACTCCTTTGGAGGTGCACTTTTCCAGATTTTGACTAATAAAGTCCTATTAATAGAATTTATTGGCATATCATCTGGATACCAACATTCTGCCTCAGGGATATATTGCTCATAATTGCGAGACTCACGGCATATCTTTTTAGCTTCTACAGTAGGAACTATTTTATTATAGAACCGTGAGTTCATAATAAGATACGCTAAATTAAACTCATAGTAATCTTCATGATATTCAGCAAACCAGTTTGGGCCTAAGAAATAATATTTATCCAATGCTTCTTGTATTACCGTTTCCTCTTTCTCTCTCAAGTCAAATAGGCATACATAGCCCCTTTTTCTTCCGAAACTTTTTAAAGAACCTGTGTTAATAGAAAATTTACTGTCTTTATTGTGGAAAATAAAATTGGTTTTCTTAATATCGTCGAATGTTTTTATCGTTGTAATGTGGAAGATTTGGCCACGAAGATGGCTGAGTAATTCATCCTTATAATCCTGGTCTTTAAATTCAAGATGTATAATTTTCATAGGTATCACTTTTTATGTATAACGCCATGCTCGCCTGCCACGACCAAAACCAAAATAATCTATATAATACGTAAAACTACGATAGCAGTGGTTCTTCAGAAATTGAGACCCGCTACTCGATGTCCGGTGCAGCGTATGGTTAGAGATATATTTACGCCACAATATCTGGGTATTCAACAGTAAACCGCAACTCATTCTCAGGATATATATCCATCATAAAAAAATGTCTCTTATATTTAAGAAATGAACCTTCCTGGGTACTTTTTAACATTCGTTTTAAATGGCCTTTTCCTGGCTGCTTTACCGCTCCTATTTTTTTAAGCTTTCTTGACATCTTTCTTGCTCTATTATTTAAGGCTTCAGGTGAACAATAAATAGACAAATATCCTTGATATACTTTAGTGAAAAATGACTCGGCAGGTATAAAAAGGTATGGAGTTTCTACTTTGGTAAGTGTTTCGTTCAATAAGCGTACAGCTTTTCCACCTTTCCCTGTTTCAAGTATTTCTCTATAAAAAGCAGTGAAGCTACTTAATATCGACTCAGCCGATAATGTTTTTTTGGGTCCGATTGCAGCCCAGCAAGGAGCACGGTCAATCACACTAAGACAACTTAAGAAATGAGCACCATAACAAGCTGCAAACACTACTATGAGATGACACTTTGTTAATTCATTAAGTTTAGTTAAAGGTTCTTTCAATTCTTGCCAACTTATAAATCCATTTTTTAGAACTAGTCCATCCTTCTCAGCACTTCCATGTGCTTCAATGTGTAGAAGCGGTCGAAATCCAGAGACTTGTGCATCTACTATTTGATCCTCCAAGCATTTTATTAAGCCCACTTTGTCTAAGACGTCAACGAATTCAACTTTTAGTCCTTTATCATATGCTACATTTAATACGTCGATATCCTCATGAAGTTTGATACCTGTATGGAAATCGTTTTCACCTAGTGACTGAATGACAACTATTTTACTGAAATTAGCCGATTTCATTTCTTATTTAATAATCTCTAACATTAATATTAAGTAAACAGTCTACCTAACAGAAAATATGCAGTCGGAAATTAGCTTCGCCCAAGGAGGAGTAGATAAGAAGACTTGAATTCTGTTTTCCTTACCAAATTGTAATATTTGTTAAATCGTATTAAGCACACAGAGTTATAATGAGATTTGGTTGTTATTTTATTAATAAAGGATTCCCTTTGCAAGTACATTTGTTTGGAGATGAGTTTGGGCACTTCTAATTGAGGATATTTGACAGGATAACAGGATGAACATGAGAGTTTAAACATCTTGAGGAAATCGTGAGGCTGAAAAAACAAATTTGCTTCGCCCCGCTGAGCGTGGCTTTACAGATTCGCCACAGATGAGTACCTCGAAGACTTGAATTAGCTTCTCGATTACTTCGAGATTGCTCAGGATAGACCTACGGTAAAATTCTTGGGGTCGCAGATTTGCTCATGGAAGTAAGCGTACGAAGCTTGTGCGAACATATTTTTTAATGAGGATACAGTCCGGCTTGTTTTAACAGGGACAATGTCAACTTCTCGGGTAATCCCACGACATTTGAATACTCGCCGTCAATTTTTTTTACAAACATTTCACCAAGACCCTGAATCCCGTATGCCCCGGCTTTATCCAGAGGTTCTGAGGTGGAAACATATGATTCGATATCTTCGTCCTTCAATTCATGGAAAGTTACAATTGTTTCTTCATAACCTTCAAAGAGCTTTTTGGATGCTGTGTCTAAAACCGCTACTCCGGTAAAAACAGAGTGGCTCCTGCCGCTCAGTTTTTTTAACGACTCCCTCGCCGTATTTCTGTTCTCAGGCTTTCCTATAATGTCATTTCCGATAGAAACAACTGTATCAGCACCGATAAGTAATGATCCGTTATCTATATTGGATTTGAGGGTTGTTACTTTCCCCTTCGCGTTAACAGCAACAAGTTCTTTGGGTGGGTAACCGTTTATAACTTCTTCAAATGTGGGGCTTACACTTTTAAAGGACAGTTGGAATGGATCCAACAGTTCCTTAAGAATAGATACCCGTCTTGGGGATGTAGAGGCAAGATAGATATTTTTTTTAATCGCTTCTGCCGCCACCCGTTAGCCTCAGGATCATCAGGAACAGGTTAATAAAATCAAGATAAAGCCTGAGCGCGCCGGAGATCGCTTCTTTGGTGTCTTCGTCAGTCCCTTCGTTTCCCAATATATTCATCTCCTTGATCTTTTGCGTGTCATAAGCTGTCAAGCCGACAAAGACCAGTACTCCGGCATAAGTGGTCAGCCAATAAATCATTGAGCTTTGCAGAAACATATTAACAAACGAGGCTATGATTATTCCGATGAGTCCCATGAATAAGAACCCGCCCCAGGAGGTAAGATCTTTTTTCGTAGTGTACCCGTAAACACTCATGGCCCCAAAAGTGCCTGCCGTAACGAGAAATGCCGACGCGATGGAAGACTGTGTATAAACAATAAAGATGAAAGAAAAAGTTAGACCGTTCAGAGCGGCATAACCAAGGAATGTCATCATTGCCGTTTGAGCGCTCATCTTCATTACCGCGGACGCGAGATAAAACACCAATCCCAGTTCAGCAATAATGAGTCCATAAAATATGAGAGGATTGCCCATGATCATTCCGAGCAGGTATTCACTCTGAGAAACGTAATATGCGACAAAACCCGTAACACAGAGTCCAGAGGTCATCCAGTTGTAGACTCTAAGAATAAACCTTTTTTGTTCTTCCGCTACATGGTCTCGTGAAAATGCAACTGTTCTTTCCATAATTTTTCTCCCTTTAAAAATACTATTGTATTTAAAATATTTAGTAAGTAATTTTTATATTATATCATAACGTGGCAAGTTGCAATTAAAATGAAGTTTAGGCACTGTTTAGTTGTAGTTTGCTTTTTTATTTTACTACAACTTATGCAGGGCTTAGCTCTTTCTTTTTTAGCCCCGCTGTTTAGACATTGTTTAGTTTTTGCCTTTTACAACGCCTTATGCAAGGCTTAGTTTTTGTTTTTTTACAGCGGCTTATGCAAAGCACAGTACCTTATGCAGAGTACAGCGCCTTATGCAAGCCTCACCACGAAGAGCACGAAGCGCACGAAGAGTAACTTCATTTCATATTGAATTAAATCATGAATATGGTATTATCAAAAAAGAAGATCTTTGGAAGATAAAACCATGAAGTTGTTCCTTTTTAAATCTTTTACTCT
>Ga0066826_10001629_pt1 | contig 11453 bp, 9 predicted proteins | sample ETNtaG_12_FD_65496 | JGI IMG/M metagenome (GOLD analysis project Ga0066826, IMG submission 65496) | Marine microbial and viral communities from oxygen minimum zone, Eastern Pacific Ocean - ETNP201306SV49 | ecosystem: Environmental > Aquatic > Marine > Oceanic | place: Pacific Ocean: Eastern... | reverse complement strand
TGTTCATAAACAGCATCTCTTGTTATCTCCCAGTCATCTTTGTTTGGGTTGGCCGTATATGCCAATTTGATAAAATCATACATTCCAGCAGCGTACGAATCATCAGGCAGGCGTTTACGAGCGTTCTGGGCCAGCCAGAACACCTTTTCTTTCATGCTCAATTCAATATCAATATCGGCTGCCAAGGAATACATTATTACATAAAATTCTGATATCCATTCTGCGTTATTCTTGGCCGTAGTTCGGATCGGCAGGTGGGCCATGCGCAAGGCAATATCAGGCCGGGTTGGAGCAAAGAGACCAAATATTTCTGTGGTTAACTGAGCATCGATCATTTCATAATTGGAATTATGTTCCGGTTCACTTGTAGTCGGGGGCAATAGCCCGCCCCGCATCAGGTAATAGGCAGTCTCGTTTGATACCCATAAGAAATTCTCGCCCCCGGGTGCATCCTCATTAGAATAGATGTGATGCAACCAGCCATTCTTTATTTGTTCGCCATTCAACATACTGGTATTATTTATATCAAGGAGGTGCTGATACATATATTCAATATCTGTATCATCATCTGCACCCCAGGGTTTATCATTATAAACAAAGAAATAATCTATAATATTGGCATGGTGAACAAAATTCCCCCAGATGTTTTTCTGATCAGGATCGCCCCAATTTTCATCAGTATAAAAGGGCGCCTCAATTTTATCCATCTCTGTAATCAATCCTGTCCAGTTAGCAATGCATTGTGCCAGCCAGAAACCATGCAATTGATCTAAATAAACAGCACGGGAAATGATACGTTCGGTCCCATCTGGCACATATAGAGAGTAGTGTAGTTCAGAGTCAAATATTTTGTTGTTATTAGTCAACGTATTTTCCCGGGCGGAAAGTTCATAAAACATGGTAAAAGTGGTTACGGCTACAATAAACTGTTTCATCTTTATCACAATAAACTTTCTTATTTAACAAAAGAGTTCATATGGTTTATATTATATTTACACTTTATCTAATACCCCGGTCTGATAATCGGTGAAAGCCTGTATAATTTCACTGCGGGTATTCATTACAAAAGGCCCGCCCCGGGACACTGGCTCATTTAATGGTTTTCCTGCCGCTACTATGAACTGCGCCCCTTGATCTGCGGCTTTAATCTGACAATCCCCAGCTTTACCTAGAACTGCCAGTTGATCTTTTTTCACTGTTTGATCTATCAAGATAGTGCCCTCATACACATAAAGAAAAGCGTTCCAGCCATCAATAACAGGGATGGATAATTCTTTTTCCGATTGCAGTTCAATATCATAGTAAAACATTCCTGTGTGAGGCTGACCCGGTCCTGTAGCGCCCATAAACTCCCCAGCAATCACTTTGGCTGTCCCACCGGGAAAATCTACCCTGGGAATATTTTCTGCCGGAATATCTTTGTAAGCTGGCGGGATCATCTTTTTATCTTTTGGCAGATTCAGCCATAACTGGAAACCTCGCACCAAGCCCTCTGTTTGCTCAGGCATTTCGCTATGGATTACTCCACGCCCGGCAGTCATCCACTGCACCGATCCATCAGTCAGATGCCCTTCATTACCAGTGGAATCCTGATGGTGGAACTTTCCATTTAGCATATAAGTAATTGTTTCAAAACCCCTGTGAGGATGGGGAGGAAAACCGGAAATATAATCTTCGGGATTGTTGCTGCCAAATTCGTCCAAGAGTAGAAACGGATCCAGCATATTAAGCTGAGGGCTGCCAATGATCCGTCTCAGATTAACTCCGGCACCATCAGATGTAAGAATTCCAGGAACCACCATTTCAATGGTACGAAAAGACACAATTAAAATTTTTCAGCTGTATATATTTTTATAGAAGGTCCTTATCAACCATTTCGCAGTGATCTTTTCTAGATTAACTTTAACCAGCCAAACCAAGTTCATGGGCTTTTTCAACCAATGCATCAATAACAAATTGAATATGCTCCGTGAGGTCCACGCCCAGTTCTTCTATACTTTGAAAAATATCATCTCGGTTGACACTGGCGGCAAAAGATTTCTGTTTCAGTTTTTTTTTCACGGACCGGGGAGTTACTTCCTGGATAGATCGGGATGGGCGGACATAGGTTACAGCAAAAATGAATCCTGTAAGTTCATCCACGGCAAACAGTGCTTTGGCCATATCCGTGTCGCGAGGCACGCCACTATAGGTGGCATGGCCCATAATGGCCCTACATACAGATTCAGGGTAGCCCTGCTCTTTCAATATTTTATTGCCTTTGTATGGATGCTCTTCCATAGTAGGGTACATTTCATAATCAAAATCGTGTAGCAGTCCTGTAACGCCCCATTCATCCACATCACCACCGTATTTTTCAGCCATCTTGCGCATGGCTTGCTCTACCCCCAAGCCATGGCGGCGCAGAGAATCACTTTGTGTATATTGATTAAGCAGTGCCAGTGCCTCCTCGCGATTCGGATGATCAGCCATAACAAAAGGTAACGCTTCCTGTTCAATATTTCAACGATGACTACTATACTAAAAATATACTAATTGGTTCTTTTTTATGAAGTTGCCTCTAATACTAAAGTGAAACAGAATTTATAATAGTAACAAGATGAAAGATAACTGTGAACAAGTTCTCAACAATATTAATATCTCTTTATCTATCTCATATGGAGAAAATAATTATGAGTCATAAATTGTATTTATTATTGTTTTTGTGTTCGTTCCTCTACCCTGATGTGGTTATCCTTTATGAGGAAGGCGGGAAGAGTGAAAAAAAGTTCGTGGGAGTCACTTACATTGGTACCAGTAAGCTGGGAGTGCATTTTAAGAAACCCGGGCGGTTTGGACGGTACAAGAATTACCTGGTCAACTGCGACGATGTAAAAAGCATTTTCGAAGATAATGGAAAGGCGATTTCAGTGGACTGCATGAATTATACTCATAATGAAAAAGTGGTTTTGGAACAGGCTTTCTGCATTTACTGTGAAGGAAAAGTAGAATTTGATAAAAACCTGCCTGTGTGCAGAATATGTGAACCAAAAAAAGAAAAAAATAAACTGGTGGGCACCACCTGTCATAAGTGCGGCAAAAAACATGAAAGTTCGGAAGAAAAACCGATGTGTACCATTTGTGATATTATGTATTGATTTATTCTTTACTATTTTTATTAGAATAAATTCCTAGATTTATGTCCCCGCGAGAACACCGAGAACTTCGTGCGATTATGTTCACGGACATTGCCGATTTCACACGCATTACAGCAGGCAGTGAACGCCGGGCTGTAGAGCTTTTAGACCAGCAACGCACTCTAATCAAACCGCTGGTAGAAGAGTTTGGCGGAAACTGGCTCAAGGAACTGGGTGACGGCGTCCTACTCAGTTTTCACAGTACCATCGATGCCCTGGAATGTGCTGTGGAGATCCAGAAACAAGTCCAGGATGTTAAACAGCTTGATCTTAGAATTGCTATCCATCAGGGCGATATCGTGATTCTTAAAAATGATGACATTATTGGCGATGACGTAAATATTACCAGCCGGATGGTTCCTTTTTCGGCTGTTGGAGGCATTGCTGTTTCCGAAAAAGTAACAAGGGACATGTCCAGCCACCCAGAATTCGAGGCTCGTTTCCTTGTAGAACCCCAATTAAAGGGTGTTAAAAAAATTGTCCGCATTTACAGTGTGGTGTCCCATGGCTTACCTCAGCCGTCCAAAAAAGATTTTGACGCAAAATACGAAAAGAAAAACCCTTTAATAAGACCCGTAACCTATATAGCGGGTATAGTTTTGTTGCTAAGTTATTTCGGATACACATTTTATTTCAGAGGGAAAGGGGGTGCAGAAGTAAAAACGGTCCTGAAGGATGACAAATCCATTGCTGTGTTGCCTTTTATGAATATGAGCGGAGATACGAAAGATGAATATTTCAGTGACGGCATCACGGAAGAAATATTGAACCGCCTTTCAAAAGTTGAAGCCTTTCGTATCATTTCCAGAACATCTGCATTTTCCTTTAAAGATAAAATGATAGAGATGGAGGCGCGTCAGATCGCAGACTTGCTGAGTGTTAACTACATCGTGGAAGGCAGTGTTCGCAAGTGGCAAAACAACGTGCGTATCAATACCAGCCTGATTCGGGCATACGATGATAAAAGCATGTGGTCAGGATCCTATGAAAGGAATCTAGAAAATATTTTTACTATCCAAGACGAAATAGCTTCTGCCATAGCAGAGCAGCTAAAAGTACAATTTGGTGAGATCAAAGGAAATATAAGTACGGTAACCACCGCTAATTCTTCAGCGTTAAATAATTATTTACTGGGTCGCAATCTCTGGAACAAGAAAGGGAAGCAGGATCTTATTAAGGCTATTGAATATTTTAACCTGGCGCTAAAGGATGATCCGGGATATGCCCAGCCATATATTGGGCTGGCTGAATCCTATATTGAAATGAATAACATAGCCGAGCATATTAACAAGGGCAGTGACGACGATGATTTTTTCCCCCGCGCAGAGACTAATGCCCGCAGGGCTTTAGAACTGGCACCAGAATACGGGGAGGCCTATACTGTGCTGGCTAAGGTAGCTGAGCAGTACCGCAAAGATCCTGAACAGGCAGATGATTATTACCAGAAAGCAATCCGGTATAATCCTAATTATTCAATCTCTTATCTCTGGTATGGAACGCTATTGTGGAAACAGGGCCGAACCGATGCTGCCTTTGAAAAATTAGAAAAAGCCGGGGATTTGGATCCTCTCTCTGCAACGATTAATGCCAGAATAGGCCGTTTTCACTATACAGTGAACAAGGATTATGTTGCCGCCTATGAATACTATACTAAGGCCTTCGAGATCGAGCCTGATTTCATTTATGGTTTTGAGAATCTGTTTTATATTGACCTTTTGGAACGACAACTTATGTGGGATAAGGCCGAGGGGCTCTTGCTGCGTACTTACGAAGCGGACAGTGTCGGTTATGGCGCTCTGGTTGGCCTGAGCCGATATTATTTGAACATGGGCAGCAGACAACAGGCTATAAAGTACTATAATAAATTTTATTCCATTTATTTTCCCAACTATATAGCCCTCAACACCAAGATAGACTCTTTAGGGCTCTGCGAGATCTATCAGTTGGATGGTGATATCAATTTTTATCTAAACAAAGATTATGGAAAAGCACTTGATTTGTATTTCAAATCCCTGGAACTGATTGAGGAGATACAAGATCCGATGCAATTGGTGAATATTTATTATTGTATCCATGCTTTGAAGAACGAAGAAAAAATAAATGAATTTGTGGAAGAAATTTTATACGATATGTATGGTGATATTCCAAATGAGATCAAATTCGCAATTTTAGGAATGGATGCCGGGTATAGCGACGATGAAACAAAGGTTACCGGTTTTATCAAGATGCTGGATTCCGAGCATTCCCAGAATTACAAGAATTATGCATTGGCTTTTATTTTCACCAGTTTAGATGAAGCAGAATATGCCGTAGAATCACTTGAATTCATCAACGAATATAAACTGGTAAAAGACTTAAAGTTGCTAACCAACCCCATTTTTGATCCCATCCGGGAAGATTCTGAATTCATTAGGCTGATAAAAAAAACAAAACTTAAAAAAATAGACTCATTGTGATGTCTTTGGTCCACTGTGGTATGGCTTTAGAAATATTTTCAAATAGTGACAGAATCAACTCCCAGAATAATTGATGTAGAGAAGCAGTTAAAAACCCGCCTCCCTGACATCTATCATAAACTGCCCCGGTCGTTCCTGAGGCTCATTAGACACATCATATATGAAAATCGTCTAAATCACTTGATACATAAAAGTCGTGACCTGGAAGGAATTGAATTGGTCAACTGGGCTCTTAAACAATTCCAGGTAACAGTAAAAATAAAGGGCCAGAAATACATTCCCGCAGATGGCAAGAATATTTTTGTTGCCAACCATCCCTTAGGAGGGCTGGACAGTTTGGCTCTGCTGTCCGCGCTGGGGTCCTGTTATACTTCTTTGAAGATCCTATCCAATGAAATATTGGACGTAGTCGCCGGTTTCCATCCACTGCGAGTGAGTGTGGTCACCTTCGGGAAATTCAGCCGAGCCAATGCCTTGGCCTTAAAAGAAGTATTAATATCAAACCAGCCCTTATGTGTTTTCCCTGCTGGTTTCGTAGCCAAACGAAACCCCGTTAAAATACAAGATCTGCCCTGGAACAAGTTTTTTATCACCAGCGCCGTTAAATACCAGCGCCAGGTAATACCTGTATTTATAGCCGCGCGTAATTCTGCTTTATTTTATAATATTGCCAGCATCAGAAGACTGCTGCATATGAAATCGAACCTGGAAATGTTCCTTTTACCCCATGAAATGTTCAATAAGGCAGGGTCGACCATAACAATTATGTTTGGTGCACCTATCTCCTTTGCAACATTTGACCGCAGTCGGACACACCGAGAATGGGCCCAAAAGGTACGAGAACTTGTATATTTAATGGGAGAGTATGACAAAAAAGATTCCTGGTCCCAGCCCAAATTAGAAAATGTTTTATGAATCGTAAATTATTTGAACCGTTGGTTAAGCCTGTTAATCGCAATATTCTAAAAAAAGAATTAACCCCAGGGCGATTTATCCGACCCACCAGAATGGGAAAAAATAATGTCTATATTTTCAATGGCGTTGAAGCTCCTAATCTCATGAAAGAGGTGGGCCGTCTCCGTGAACTAACTTTTCGTGATGCCGGTGCTGGTATTGGTGCTGCCTTAGATCTGGATCAGCATGATACGGGTGAACACAACTGCAGGCAGCTCATTGTATGGGACCCAGCAGAGGAAGAGATTGTTGGAGGTTACCGGTTTAATACTTTTGAACAATATCAGAATCAGCTAAATGCAGTCGTTCCCCTAATAAACAAAGAATTGTATGATATCTCTCCAGAATTCGAAAATAATTTTTCCCCCTATTTCATTGAGCTGACCCGTGCTTTCATCCAGCCGAAATATCAGATCAAGCACAATGGCCGTAAGGCGTTTTTCACTTTAGATAACGTCTGGGATGGCCTTGGTGCCATTTTGGTGCGACACCCTCAATGCAGATATTTTTTTGGACGCCTGGTGATCTATCAATCCTATGATCCATTCATGAGGGACCTATTGTTTTATTTTTTCAAAAAACACCTGTATGATAAAGATGAGACTCTCTGCGCTAAATATCCTTATGAGCCCGCCATGATCAAAGAGAAGCTTCATTCATGTTTAAAAACAAACAATGCCAACAAAGACTTTATGGAATTACATAAAATTGCACGTGCAAGAAATACAGTTGTTCCTGCCCTAATATCTGCTTATTACCGTGTTTCGGATACAATGAGGGTCTTTGAGCCTGTTATTGACCGCCATTTTGGGGGTTGTTTTGCCGCTGCTATGATGATTACCATTGCAGATATAAAACCAAACCTGATTGATCGTTATGTGAATCCGTATAAAAAATTTGTCAAAGATAAAAATACAGATAAGATATTCCAGTTTTCATCATGTTAGTCAAAATTAAAAAGCCCCTTTAAAGGGGCTTTTTAATTTTATCAATCCAATGTGATTATTCGACCATTTCACCGCCGCCAAGAATATCAGCAAGGTTTACCTCTCCACTTTCTTCCAATTGTTTAGCAGATCCCACAATTACTTTACGGGCAGTATCTACTTCTCTTTTCGGCAGTGGTTTTTCAACCGGCTCAAACATTGCCTGCTTTTTCTGCGGTAGCATTTCAACCAGTTCATCAACTTTTTCTTGGTCGACGCCTTTTACTGCCACCGCCAGTTGGTCCAGTTCCACAGCATTCAACAGACCCCGTAAAATATCGGATGGGAATTTTTCAATGATGTCATCAAATGTAAGGTGATATTTTTTAATTTCCTTGTGGAGCTCCGGATCTTCATTGGCGATAGCCTGCAGGTATTTTTCCTCTTCATCGGCAGTCATGTTGCTGAGCATATCGGCAATTTCTTTTCCACCGCCCCTTGAAAAATCTACCGTGCGTGGCAGAAAAGACGCTTTTTCACGCATCTTGGCTGCCACTTCAATAATGGCTTCCAATGGTATGTCATCCAAAGATCCCAACTCAATGAGCAATTGACCTTTTTCGGTTGGACCATATTTCTCTAGAATTTTCATACGTTTTTCTGCATCCATCTGGGCCAACATAATGGCAACAACGGGTGGGTCTTCCTTGGCCAGAAGGGCAGAAAGTTGTTCATCATTCAAATCTTCCAGAAAATCAAAAGGGACTAAGGGGCCTTCTTCTTTTGTGGGTTGAAACTGTTCGCTTAAGAATCCAAAGTAAAATTCTTCCATAACCCTTTTCTTAACTGAAAATGAGACTTGTCCCATTTCCCGAAGGCTCGAACGGATTTTGCGGATCTCGGTTCTGGAAAGACCCTTGACCAAGGTCATGGCCAAACTTTCTCCCAGAACGGAAAAGAGGATTGCCACTTTCTGAAGGCCCGATAGCATATTGTAATCATTAATCATTGTGACGCTCCTCTGTTATTCTTCACCGGATTCTTCACCGCCCCCGTCTCCGCCGCTTTCAGCGGCAGCTTCTGATTCTGGTGGTGCCGGGGCAGGTTGCTCCAGCCATTCCTTAACAATGGTTGTGGTTCGATCCGGCTGGCCAACACTCATGGATACAACCGATTTGCGGATATCATCGATTTCACTTCTGACCACATTTGGATCATCCTCTACGGGTACGGAGGCCTCCGATGGCTCTCCTGCCGTTGCTGTTACCGGGGGAGGGGTCTCCGTTTCCTTGGCAGTTTCCTCTTTTGGTTTTTCTGTAACAGGTGTTTCTTTTTCTTTCTTATCGTCTTTTTTTGGCTCTACTTTTTTCTTTGCGACAGCTTTTTTCTTTTTTACAGGCGGCTTTCTTCTAGGCCGGGGCCGAGGCGGCGGACCATACATATAGGGCGGCATAGGTGGTCCTGATTTGTTTTTCAACAAAACAAATACCAGTGCAATTAGCATCAAAGTCGATAAAATCCCCAAGATTATCATGATCCAGGTGGATGAATCCAGACCGCTTTCCATTTCGACCTGCAGGGCATCGAGGTCGCCTTGCACAGCATCCAGGGCTGCAATTTTTTCCGCCAGCAGAGAGTCTCTTTTAGCTTTTTCTTTTTCTCTTGCAGATAATTCTTTTTCGATTTCCATTTGGGCCTGCTTCTGGGCTTCTACGGAATCCTGCAGCATGGACCGCAGCAGCATTTGTCTCAACCCTTGCAGTTCATTGTCCAGTACAGCAAATCGCGATGAATCCAGCTTGCTCTGACGGCTTTCTTTCTTAGTGCTGTCTTCAATTTTTGATACTGTCAGCAGATCCCTCAAGGCAGAAATTTCATTGTTGAGGTTGGCCATTTTCATGGAATCACGCAGCATCATATCCTTTTTTTCCTGCTCGTAAGCCTGTAGTTTGGCTTGTTCTTCCATTTGTGTGAGCTGGTCCTCGAAAAATTTCTTATCCGTTTCACGACGTTTTTCTTCATCAGCGCGGTAATTTTCTATATCTGTGCGCCAGTCTGTATTTTCTGCAATTCTTTTCTCTTCCAGGATATCGATTTTTTCTGCGATATTCTTGAGCATAATCTGCTCCGCAGAACGCTTATCGCGACGCTCCTTGAAACTGGCTGTCATGATTGTAAGCTTATCGCCACGGCTGCGGTCGAATTTGGAAGCTGCCATTGTAAGCTGACGAATATTCTCAATTAGTTCGGGAGCTGCCCCCTCCTGTAAAATCAAGCTCAGTTCCAATTTCCTGATTTCTGCCCGGGCGGGGCGCTTGCTCCTGAGCACTTTATCTACACCAGGGTCAGCATGTTCAACGTCCTGGGGTGTTTCATCCATAGGCCGCATAGTTTCCGGGGTCATTGGTCTTGGTTTTGGGAGTGGTTTTTTTGTTGTTTTCCGTTCTGAAATATCTACTTCAAAGCCAGGGATTGGAAGTCCGATTGAATATTGATCTCTTTCCGCTTCTGATTCTTCCATCATCTGAGCCTGCATCTCCAGCAAGACCTGGGCGGTTTCCTCTGCGGGAGAGATAGCCTGTTTTTTACCCTGGCGCCGGGGGGACAGCACCGTTATCTGCTCCTCCACTTCATCCATGATTTCCAGTTCCACGCTCACATTAACAACATATTTATGGCTGTCAATGATTTTAGAAAGGGCATCCTGGATGCGGTCTTTGATGGTGTTTTCCACCAATAGCTTCTGGGAAAGATAACTAACGCCGCCTTGACCAATTGCCAGGGATGCTGCCAGCAGCATTCCTAGAATCGGTTTTGAGTGTTTTATCCCCTTACTCATTTGATACTCCTTGGTATGTGTTTACTCCGCATTTTAAAATTATTATGGACTATTCTTCATCATAGCTGGTAGCTGAGCGTCCTTTGCCATGGTGTGGTGGTTGTATAAATGTAATCTGAATTCTCCGGTTGCTAGATTTCTGTTTCTTGGTAGAGTTCAAAGATAAAACGGTAGGTGCTTTTCTACCGGTTTCTGGATCTAAAATGATTTCTTCATCCCAGGTTAGGGTCAGAGGATTGTACATTGGGTTTTCCGATCTAATGCTGTCAATACCCCGAGGATACCAATCGCCATATCCGGCTGCTACGAGCCTTGGTGCAGGTACATCCTCTTCAATCATATACCGGACTACAGTAGCACCTCTCGCTGCTGAAAGCTCCCAGTTGCTGGCATAGAATTTCTGCCATTTCTTAGGCATGGGGTCGCTGTCCGAATGTCCAGCCACTTCTACCTGAAACGGGCTCGCTTGGATCCTGGGAATAATTTCATCATTGAGCAACGTCTTCAGTTCGGGTTTCATGTCAGCTTTTCCGGAAGGGAAAGCAAAATCGCCTTTGATATTCACAATAAGGCCTTTAGAGCTGGTTTGAATATCAATTGGTGGGTCTCCCTGGGGATTTTCCTTTTTCATTTCTTCAATAGCGTCTTCCATTTCCTGCTTCATCTGCGCCAGGTTCTCGATGGGCTCAAATTCTCCCTCTTCTTCTGCTGCGCCATCTTTCTTGATTTTGCTGCCCAGGGATTTCCCCTCAGAATTGGCCATTTCCTGAAGTTTTACCGGGTCCATGGTAGAAATCGCCGCCAACAGCACAAAAAAGGCAAACAGCAGCGTCATCATGTCGGCGAAGGTGCCAAACCAGCCTGGCAGGCCCTCCTCCACAGAGTCCTCACCAGCTGCAAAGCCTTTAGCATAGGCTTTCTTTTCACCTGGTGTCATACCCATTTAGATTAATCCCTTTTCCATTCAGCAGGAGGAATAAAAGAATTGAGCTTTTCCCGGACGATTAATGGGTGTTTTTTTTGGTGTATAAGTCGAGCAGCTTCTACCAGAAGACAGGCAGACATTGATGTTTGTACAGTTTTATTGCCCATTTTCTGGGCC
>Ga0066826_10001625_pt1 | contig 11462 bp, 6 predicted proteins | sample ETNtaG_12_FD_65496 | JGI IMG/M metagenome (GOLD analysis project Ga0066826, IMG submission 65496) | Marine microbial and viral communities from oxygen minimum zone, Eastern Pacific Ocean - ETNP201306SV49 | ecosystem: Environmental > Aquatic > Marine > Oceanic | place: Pacific Ocean: Eastern... | reverse complement strand
TTATCTTGAAACTTCTTTGCCAAGTTCCTATCCCATTCAACCACCTTATCAAATCCAGCTTTTACTTTTCCCATCTCTTATTCCCATACATTATTATTTAGAGACAAAAAAAGAGGGGTCCGAAGACCCCTCCAGTTTTTATCTTGAGGATCAGAAGCTGTACTTAACGCCCAACTTACCACCAACTCCAAGATCATCAGAGTCGTCAGCAGTCAAGAAGCTGAGTTCGCCATATGCGCCGAGTGATTCTGTCACAGGAACGCCAAGACCTGCTTTACCAGAGAATTGAGTTTCGGTGTCAACGCCATCAGCAGCGACCACGGCTGGGCCACCCTGAACATAATATGAAGCGGATCCAACGGTTCCTTCATAGCCTACGTGAAGATCGGTTGTAGATCCTGTATAGTCGTCGCCTGTCCAACCTGCATTGGTTTCCACGTTAACGTAGGGACCAGCAAAGGCAGCGCCTGCAAAGATGAAAGGTGATGCAGCAAGAGCTGCGATTGTTGATTTAATAGACATGTGTTTTTCGTGTATTTACTTGCGGAATGATTACCCGCAGATGAAGGGTTGAGTTTTCCCAACCGCTAATACAATTTATCATGGTTATCCCAGAAAATCAACCCCCTTTGTGCCAGTTTGATATACGGATATCCGATGACTGTCATAACCTTAACTTATCAATTCAGGTATATCAACATTCCTTTGACATTAACGTTACCACCAACTGATACGAGATTAACATTTCCTTCTGTTGCTATCATGTTTACATTAACATTACCAAGCATGCTTGCACTGAGACCAGCATTGATGTTTGCACTACCACCAGCAACTATGCTTGCATTAGCACCAGCAATTACACTAAACGCCTCTGCTGCCTTGATAGAGCACAGTGTAGCAGCATCTAATGATATTGGCAAGGCCGCTGTCCTAACGCTGTATGCACTACCAGTTTCTCTACTAAGCTTAACCAAAGGCGGCGTACTTGGAAGGCCTAAAATGACTGTCTCCATGACACCAGTAGCACCCAGGGAAATATCACCCTTTGCTTTAATGTTCATGTGTCCACCAGACACCACATTAACCGAAGCACGGGGATCATATTGGAATGTTGTTTCTTCAGGCGCAATAGTCGTCTTTGCTCCTGCAACAATCGTTTCGCTAATAGAGGTTGTCTCAATAGTTTTACCAGAATTTATTACTAACTGACCACCACCCTCTGGGCCCGCCTGTATTAATACACTCCCCTTTCCAATCAAAGAAAGAACATCTGCCGCTTCAATTACAATGTTAGTTGCTCTAATTCTAACTTCACCATGACATTCAGTAATAGCATCACCAAAGTATAATTCAGAACATGCTAAATTGCCTGCCTCATTGCCTGGAGAACCAGATTTGCCAGGGCTTGTGGATTTATTGCTTTTATTAACAGGATTATTGGGATTAGCAGCTGCTACCACCAATTTGGGACCATCATGCTTCTCTATCACACCACCTTTGGTGTTTATCATAAACCTACCACCACATAACTTACCATTTCCACCACCACCAGATACGATAATGATATCCCCATTTTTCTGAATATGCAGGCCATGGCCATCAGAGGGATCAACAAAACTACACCCAGTATCATCACAGACAAATTTAATTTTTTTGCTGCCAATGAGTACAGAGTACTCGCGTTCAATATCTAATTTTTGCTCTTTATCTGGTTCAGTCGGTGTAACCGGAGCTCCGGTTGCCCTTTTACCTTCACCACTACCGAGATTGGCTTCTGGGTAGCCCTGGCTTTCTGTAAAACGTTTTTCCGGTAAACCTTCTGGATATTTTCCCATTAGTTCAACACCTCCTAAGGACAATCAATGTAACTACCAGTTCCGATCTTAGCAGATCCAACTGTAACTCTTGCTTCTCTATCCATACAATTAAATGATGGAATAAATTTTGCTCCATACCCACCGCCACCTATGATAAGAACCTTAGGATATTTTTCAAATACTATAGATCTATTCTTAATCCTAACACTAATCACCCGCCCATCACTATTAATAACCGCATCAGCAACTGTGGGATCCCCATTAATATAAACTGTTGGTTCTGATGTATACTCTCTACCAGGATTTAACATAGTAAATGAATCAATAATACATTCTTTATTTGAAGTTGAAGGTATGTTTAATTTGTAACCAAATCCAGGATCAGTTATTCTAATCTCAGTTACTCTACCAGTAGAATCTAACAATGGATACCCACTGGCTTGCCATCCCTCACCAGGAATAACAACAAATGGTGGTTCCTTATAAGGATCACCAGGATCATCAATAGGTAAATGTATGATTTCTCCACCAGGACCAGTTATAGGATTTGATACAACAGGAGCTCTAGGATCAGAAGAAGGTTCTATATTTGATGATGAATCCTCAAAATCAGATAGTTCTTCCAAACTAAATGAATCTATATCTGATAAAATAAGGACACTATCTTGTGCCGATGTTCCTTGAATACCAAAGATTAATACTTCATCATGTTCAACATTCATATCTTCACTGATACCAACAATAACTGTTGCCTTACCATTTTCAATTGTAAAAGATCCCGACAAAGTTTTCGCAACAATATCACTAGGTGTAACTCCAACGCCAAAGAGACGATAGAATAACATTGTTCCAGAGGTAACATTAGTTGTATTAATTGCAAACCTAACAAACTCACCTTCTTTAACAGTAGTCTTATCTGCTACCACAGAGTAAGTTGGTTCAGCATCAGCATCAACATCAGCATCAATAACTTCTTCTACATCAGAATCAGTAGGAGTAGTACTACTAATCAAGTCTATAGATATGTCAATAGGATTCTTAGATGGGGTTGGTGATGGACTAGGATGTTCACCAAATGTTGGAATAGGCATATTCGGTGTTGTCATTGGATTCTCTTTAATCGTACATTTAACAACTGACCTACTAGCAAGAGACCTTACTGTACCTGGAGTATCTGGGAAAATTCTCATAAAGAAATTTTCAGAACCTTCTTCTACAGAATCTGAGAATGTTCTAACCGAAATAGTTTTTATAGTTTCTCCAGGAGCAAATCCAAGGAAACCACTAGTTTCTTCATAATCCGACACTGCTTTAGCAGTTCCACTTCTTGTGGAATAACTAACACTGGATGACACATTAGTTTTACCTTCTCTACTAACATTAAACTGTGCTATCTCCCCTTCATACACCTCAACATCACTGAAATTATACCTAATAACATTATTATTTGGATCTTCCGAATCTTGAATACCACCAATAAAAATTACCTCTGTTGGTTTTATGGTAGTTCCTTCTAATGCATCTGCACAAGTATAAGTTGACCAATCTTCTCCAGTTACAGGGAATAAGTCATCCGTGATGTTATCCAGCAATTCATCAAGAAAATCTTTCCTCTCCTCTGTTTTACAATCGGTGCAAACATTAGTTGTCTTAGAACAACTCTTACCAGGACCATTACACTCAATACCCAATAAATCTAAGACATACCCAATAGTATCGCCAATAATATTAATAACTGATGCTACAGCACCTAATATATCACTCAATGGTCCAAGAACAGTCTCCAATAATTCTTCCATTAGAGAAGTAATCTTATTCAAAAGACCTTCAACAAACTTATCCACTTGACACATTGTTGACTTATAAATCCCAAAAAGATATCCAAAGATTAGATCCTCCAAGAAGTCTGCAATTCTATCTCCAATGTCAGCCATATGACAGCCAACCTGATTCAGTTTATCATTAAAAAATTTAGTTACTGATGATAGAGAATTGCCAGTTTCATTAGGATATATAATGAGATTGATCAGGTCTTTAATTCCTGCTCGTAATTTCTCTAAAATAAATCCTTTAACTGAAGCAACAAAAGTTCTAACAACAAGAATTCCTTTATTTACATAACCTCTACCTATATCAATGATACTATACAACTCACCAGACAATTCCCCAACAATATAATCACCAAACCTCTCATTATTCTGAACTTCTGCTAACATTTCAGAGAATAATCTATGAAATGTACCCTTCATGTCAGTTTCTTTGCCACACGTATCAGCAATATTAATGCACCAATTAATACCAGCAGGATTACTTTTAGTATTCTTTTTAAACTTTACTGTTAGACCATGAGGATATCCACCTTGCTTCTCCTCCCCTGTAACTTCGTCCTTCTTCTTACCGCCATGTCCAGTTGTATGACCAGCATCTGTTGCCGTTAGTGCTTCTTCTGCTTTATCAAAATCCTGATCCCATGCAATCTTATTATCAGGTCCAATAAAGGTAGTAAATGATTTACATCCATCTTCTCCTGGTGTTGGATCATCTGATGTTTTTTCCTCTGTAGAATTGGCAACTCTACCAATACTACCCATAATAACAGGTTGCTGTTTTTCTGGATCTAAGAAAAATCCAACCACCCACACACCAGGACTTAATTGATCACTAACTGAAGTAACTCCTCCTGGTGTATGAGGATTTGTCACTGGCATCATTGCGATTGCCCATGGTAGATCTCTCGTATCTACAGCATCACAAGATTGAGGATGATATCCAATGATTCTGACTCTAAATCTACCAGATTCTTTGAAGTCACCCTTCTTATCAGATTCAATTTGCCCGATCCACCAAGAAAATCCATCAGATCCAAATTGATTTGTTGGATATAAACTACTCATTAGGTCCATTAGTTAATCCTCATAGATCAAACACTCTGGTGCTTCTGGATGTAAATCACAATGAATTTCTAGAGATGTAGGATCATGATGATCTCCTGACTCAATCTCTTCTTTATGATGCACAACATACTGCTCAAGATCATATAGTTCCACTTCAGCGTGGCGACGTTGTTGGGCTGAAGTTGTAGGATCATTCAAAATATCCTTATCTTTTTCAATATGAGATTCAATAGACTCCATGTTTGTTTCCTTATTTTACTTTACTATCGTTTTCTTTAATACCGTAAGAATCACGAATTAATTCAAGTACAGTATACACATTTTCATCCATTATGTCAAACTGATGATTCAGCGATTTGATCAAATATGTACCACTATGTTCTGGATCCCAAACAATATCTTTTCTGCTACTATCTGGAACTTGATTAGGAACTCTAATTTCTATAGTATCTCCTGCACATAATTCCAAATGACCCGTCAAAGAAATGGTCAATTGTTGATTGAACATTATTCCTATCCGAGATATACCTTGAGAAAGATATTGTTTCTGCCAATCAGGGAAATGATTTTTATTATCTTCCCCTCCCAAATCCTTGTCCTCATTTGAAGCAACACCACTACCACTATACCAATTTTCATGGTTAATGACAGTAGACATAACTCTACTAGGATATTCGGATAATTCTGATTGTCCAGATGGAAGTTTTGTTTGACTTCCTAAATGGTACATATCATCCCAAGTGGACGATAATGAATAAACATGTTCCTCATACTTACCAGTATTTATGTTGAAATAAGAAACAATTGATGAAAATGCTCCTTGACGCATCTTCTCAAAAATATCAATCTCTTTAGTAAATTGAATCTCTTGTATTTTATTCATACTTTCTGCGCCATCTACCTTAGCTGCACTATAAGAAAAAATGCCTCCCTTGGGTTTCTTTGATGCCAAAGAATCAATTGACCTAAAAACAAATCCTCTTATTGTTTGGAAAAAGAAATACCCTGCAGTTCCAGTCGCTTTATCTGCATTCAAACCAACATCAGAAACAGTACCGCTGGCGGGTTCATATGGTTCAACTACTAACCGAATTACTCCTGGTGGTAATTTTTCTTCAATACTCTTATTCTTCTTTGAAGAATTCTTCTTTGAAGAAAAACTTTCTGCTGAAATTGTCTTTGTGCATAATGATCTAATAAGAGCAAAAGGTGACTTCTTAGTTGGAATCATCTTCATACCATTAGCAGATGGTTCCGAATCAATCTTACCACCAACTGCATTTAAATATTCTGTCAATAACTTACTAACAACATCAGAAACAGTACCCTGAACAACTTTATTTACTCTAACTCCCTCATTAACAAGACCTTCCTCAGAAATTAAACAGATAGTATAAACCTGAAATCTATCCTGATTTAGTCTGTTAGCAATCTTCCAAATACGAAATTCATATGAATAATCATCACCCTGAGGATCCTCAACTTCAAAGACAACTTTCTCAAATCCCTGAATTGGCATACTTGAGATTATATTCTCTGCATTATCAGTAACAACCATAGTAGCACCATAAGATGGCCACAATAAACTCTCATGATATTGTATTTGAGTTGCCATTGCTATTAGATTCACATAAGGTTTCCCCTCTTCATCATCATGCTTAAACAAAGCAATTCCTTTTATTTTACAACTAGAAGCGTATGGTTTTTTATTAAAATCTGCCATGATTAACTATACAAGGATGGATACATGCGATCAAATCCTATATCTCCTTTAACATCAATACGTGATACAGCAACTTCCTCTCCACCCATTTCCTGAGCACTATTTATTATGATTGGATCAAGGTTCGTACTTTTCTTACTATGTCTAGACAATGCTTGTTCTTGTGACCCCAATTCAACAAAGGCAGATCTATCTCCACTAGTCTTTGGAGGTCTTACATTATTCATAGCAACATTACTCTGTGATGAAGAAGTATTGAATACATCAGAGTGAGATGAATCACCAAGATTGAATGATTGATCTCCCATAGGTTTACCATACATATTCATACTCTTATCAGCACCAGGCATACCAGCATCCTGCATTACTTTTCGCAGCGCATCATATCTATTTTGAATCTTAATTGCAGTATCAGATGTTTTATCCATTAACCCACTAGTTCCAGTCACTTTACCAATATCATTAGCATTTTGTATTGCATCATCAAGTCTTTCATTTCCAGTAGTGTTGCCAAATAATCTTTGTAATAATGGTAATTTTTGACTATTATCACCATGACTAACAAACCCATATCTATTTCCAGTTTGTTCTTGGTATCTTCTCATTTCTTCTGTAGAATATCCTGTTCCCTGTCCTTTAGAATCTCTAGGATATTGAACATTACCCCAATTAAAACCAAGGAACTTATTTTGATATCCCGCAACAGTTTGATCACCTATAGTACGAGGTGCCATTACTCTTCCAGTGCCAGGTAATCCACCACCACCACCATAGGATGGTCCACCACCAGCACCTGTTGCACTAACATTAGTTGAGGATCTATTAAAAACAGTAGATGATCTACTTCCTCCACCTTTACCTGTAAATACCCCAAGTGGATCCCACCATGCTCTCTTAGATTTAATTCCTGATTCTCCCTTAGCCTGTTGTCTTCTCGTCTTCTCATCTTCCTTAGTTGACACCTGCCTAACCAAACTATTAGTAATAGAATTACTAACACCAAAAGCATTAGCAATCGGTGCAGAGACCTGCCTTAACTGCATTGCCACATCACCAGCAAAATGACCCATCTTAGACACTGCTTGTTGCAGTAAAGACATAGTAATAAGACCAGGAGCGGTGATTGCTGCCTCCTGTGATTTACGCACATCTTTTGTTTTCTTAGTAAGATCTTCCTTTGTCATTGTATCTGATTTAGAAGGCAGCATACTATTAAAGTTACTAGGACCAGAATTACCAACTTTAGTATTATCTACATTTGGTCGTATACCAACCGCATTCCGCTGAACTATTGGTGTTTGTGGAACTGGGTTTATTTTACCATCAACAGCACTGGGTTCACCTTGAGTATAGTTATTATCAATTGGAATAACCATCTCTCTACCATGCAATATTGTAGGGTATCCACTGTCAGGACCAGAAACAATTGCACCCTCTTCTGCGCGTGGGATGTTGTCATCCCATGGATCAGGAATGCCTGATTGTTTTTGCTCTCCTGACCCAATCTCTTGCAAATCTGCCAAGAAATTTAATTGCTCTGCTTCAGATTCCGACTGTCCTATATCCTGAAGTCTTTCTGTCCCAGAATGATCATTTTCTTGTGCGAGGTCTCTTATTTTATCATTTGATTGACTCTTATCAATCTGTTCTTTAGCAACATAATTCTGATCTCTTAATGCATCTATAATTGCATCTAATTTTATCTCTAGTAAATCAGTATTTTGCTCTAATTGCTTAATAGTACCAAATATTCCTTCCTTAGCCGCAATTATATCTGATTGAGTATCATCTATCTTATCACCCAAAGAAGAATAATTATTATTAATTGCTGCTATAGCAGTTGCTAAGAATGCCCCAAGTTTTTTATCAGTTACCTTGAATGGTTTTTCATTAGTTGCCGTATCTTCTAAACTTGGTTTATTAACAACAGGATTCTTTGCTTTATATTGTTTCTCTTTCTCATTTGCAAGTTGCTGATATTCTGGAAGATTTCTTACATGGGCAGGTGTTCCCATTAAAGGATCACTACTTGATTGCCCTCTTGCAAGAGTATCATACATACTGGTCTTTGGTACAAACCTTTTACCAACTGTCTTTTCAATTAAACTATCTCTAAATGCTCTAGAAGTAAACTCTCCACGTTTAAAATCTACATCTACCCCATAACCTGCTGCTGCTTTTTGTGCAGAATCCTTATCCTTCTTACCCTTAGAAAAACTATCAAAAAGAGTAGACGCGAGATAATCAGTAATAGAAGTTGTTAAGTCCCCACTATATGTTGCTTGTAGAGTTGTCATATTATACTCCTAATACCGCCATGTTGAAATCCCTAAGTGAATTATTACTACCAATACTAGTTATATGAGAAGTATTAGTACTTGCAACAACAGTAGTATTAAATATGTAAACTTGCTGAATCGTTGAATCTTCTTCCACCTCCTCTGCCATACTACTGTTTGCATAAAGAGAATTCACACGGTTATCTCCAGGAGTTGTATTTGATCCAAAGAAATTCGCGGGATCATTATCTCGCAACCATTGATTTCTTTTAATTTGCTTTTGAATACCCTCTTGTGTTGTAGGAATAGCATTAATACTTTTTTGATATATTTGACGCAATTTATCTTGACTTTTAACTGGTTGACCGTACCTACTACGACCATTGTATTGCGGGAATGATGCAAATTCACCAGATAACATATGAAGAACTTTATTACTCAAACCTTCGCTCTTAAGCATGGAATCAGTTACTCCTCTAAAATTAGCAATACGAGATAGAATTGCTATATCTTGTGCTTCTGGTGTAAATTTATCAGTCCACTTAAGTGCCTTATATTTGTTAACAATATCAAGTATAGTATCTGGCATAAACTGATATCTACCAGTTGCATAAGATCCTTTAGCATAACCAGCTTTTCTGCCACGAATTGATCCAGTCATCATCATGTCATAAACTTCCTTAACAGTAAGTTCTCCATGTGATAATTCTGGTATAACTCTGCCACCAAAAATAGTACCGTAACTGCCAGTAGTTCCCTCAGCAAAAGAAATAGTGTCTAATAGTGCTTCTTCACGTCTCGTCGGTGGTTTTCTATTTCCACCTCCGCCTGGTGCCTTAGAGGTTGCTGCAGGTGTTATCTTAGTCGTTGGTTTGTACCCAGCAAGGCCATTAGCAAACCAATTTAGAACATCATTTGATGCAACAAATCCAATTCCATTAACATGGAGTGAGATATGTGGAACTGCAGGTCCACCAACTGTTCCAGAGTCAGTATTTCCAGATGCTCCTTGATGTCCTAATAACGTTCCTTTAGGAATCTTATCTCCATCTTTTTGTCCTTTATATGCCATACTCTGAAAGTGTCCTAATAACACTTCATATTCTTTACCATCTTTCTTAAAGTAATATGCACCATAATATCCAAATCCCTGACCCATCATAGATGGTTTGATATTAGTATTTCCATCTATTCCAACAGCAGGGAGACCATCAGTTCCTTTAAGTCTGTAAATTAAATCTATAGGTGCATAAATTGGTACTCCAAGTCCACCTGCCAGAGTCATATTTAATCCAGTTTGCTCTTCATCACGATCGTTTGGAGGACCAATGTGTAATCCAGTATCTAAAGCTGTAAAGTTGTTACCCGATGCAGGAACATTTGCTCCAGGTTGATAATTACTTGTAGGAGTAGGAGTAGGTGTAGCAGTAGGAGTAGGTGTAGCAGTAGAATTATTGGGATTAGTATTAGCACTCAATTGATCATCTCTTTTTTGTTTCTCAAAAAATGTAGAAAGTTCTTTTGGTGGTTCTAATGTCGTAATATTAATATTGCCCATTCTACCAAGATCAGTTCTATATGGAAGTCTAACTAATGTATAATCAATTCCAGATTCCCTAATTTCCTGTTCAACTTCACGACGCGCTCCTGTTGCAGTTGCAATAGAAAGAGAAGAACCCACCAAATGAGAAATTGTGTTATCAAAAATAGACATCATCTGTTCAGATGCTACATTTCTATCTTCATCAGTGATTATCAACTCCGTTCCATGAAGCATTGCAGTTCCAGGTTTAGTTAATCCAGTACCCTCTTCATGCTGAGGCATCGCAACATCTCTTCCGATAAGAGCAGCATCAATACCAACTGATGCCGCAGTTCCCCATCCAGGAACGGTTCCTGCTGCACCAGATAATAACTCCAATCCAGCACCAGTCCAATCACCCTTCATTGCTCTCTCAATAGCAAAAATACTACCTGCTACAAGAGAAACACCAGGTATTTTTTTACTAACAAATTTAGCACCTATTTTCCCACCTTGCTTTACAGCTTGCCTTTTAGCTATTTGCTGTGCTGCTTGCTGTGCTGCTCTTTGAGTGACCTGTTTTGCAACTTGATTATTAGCTGATCCAAGAACTTGTTTATTGAATATATTCTTTATAATTGTTCTTGGTCTAAACCTATTAAAAACCTGTTTCCCTAATCTCAGCCTTGATCTAAGTCCTCTATGTGCATATTTTCTCCACAGATGACTAACACCCTTTCTTAATACTGCACCAAGAATTCCATTAATACTACTACTACCACCACCAACCATAGATAATAATTTAGTAACGCCAGATAGATCTTTCTTTTTTTCTAATTCACTTTCGCTCGCTTCTACTTGTGCATCATCCTTAATCTTATCTTGAAATTCAGAATTCTTACCAAATATTTCAAGAATTTGATCAAATTTAGTCCCTAATATCGCATTATGATCAATTAATAATTTCTGAGTATCTACAAGACTTGTATTTACTGATTTTACTTCATTTGTTAACTCTCCAACGGAATATTGAATCACATGAAGTTTATGCTCAACATGAGAACCTAAAAGTTTTGTAGCAAAATTTCTTACTTCTTCATCCTTTACAGGAACAGAATCATCATCTTTCTCTAATTCCTTTTCTGCTTTATCAACTATTTTCTGGGGAAATTGCGATTTCCATCTCTTTTCCTTTGTTGATGTACGATCAGTTTGCTTAATATCCTT
>Ga0066826_10001624_pt1 | contig 11465 bp, 13 predicted proteins | sample ETNtaG_12_FD_65496 | JGI IMG/M metagenome (GOLD analysis project Ga0066826, IMG submission 65496) | Marine microbial and viral communities from oxygen minimum zone, Eastern Pacific Ocean - ETNP201306SV49 | ecosystem: Environmental > Aquatic > Marine > Oceanic | place: Pacific Ocean: Eastern... | reverse complement strand
ATGTTTGCCGATCTTTGTGCCATAGTTGCCAGCGACTCATTCTCAATCAGATCATGCCGTTCAATGGCTCTTAAGAGACCGCGCCAGTGCCCATCACGAATACAGATGATCGATACATGACCATCACTCGCTTCATAAACATTATAGGGTGCAAGCGTCAGTGCCGGATGACGGTTATCGGTCCGTTCCTGCATCTGCTTGCCGTGGTAGTAATAGGCACCCAGGACAGTTGCCAGTGAAGGAAGCACAGCATCCTGCATGGCGACATCAACAACTGCCCCTTTGCCAGTATGCTGGCGTTCAAACAACTTGGTTACAACAGCGCCATACAAATGTATGCCACCAAAAAAATCACACAACGCAACACCTGCCTTAAGTGGCGGTGATCCCGCGAAACCGGTGACACTCATGATCCCAGACATGGCCTGAACCGTAATATCCATCGCCAGAAAATCCCGATGCAACCCGCTTCGTCCATATCCAGATCCTGATGCGTAGATCAATTGAGGATTAATTTCCAGCAGAGTTTCTGCAGACAGCCCCAGGTTTTCCATTGTGTCAGGTGAGAAATTCTCCAGCACAACATCAGCTTTTTTGACCAGTTCCTTGAATATCTCCTTACCCTTCTCTGACTTAAGATTAAGCGAAATCGACTCCTTATTCTGATTCAGCGTCAGAAAGGCATAACTTGCAGAACTTTTCTGTCCCCTGCTCCTCAACGCTTCACCTATCAGCGACTCGACCTTTATCACTCTCGCTCCTTCCATCGCCATCAGGAAGGTTGCATAAGGTCCGTTATAGATCTGCCCAAGATCGAGCACCGTTATTCCAGAAAGACTGCCTGTCATACTTCACCTGATTCATTCTAAGGTCTGGTCGCCAGATTACCAAAGGGGGGGACTGCAACACAAAATTTCTGCTTCAAAGTCAGTTTTAATGAATGAAACGTTCCGTTAGAAAGTGATGTCAGCATTGAATTCAATACCTTTAGTGGATCGATTACCTAACCACGCACTAATCAGCTAAAACAAATCCTGTTAAGACCGGGATAGTAGTTGCAAAGGCTATACACGATATTCATGTCAAGGCAATTCCGGTTACTTTAACGCTAACAATTCTCGGGATAGGGAACACAAATTTCTTTCTCTTCGGATGGGTAATTTATTCTAAGACTGTCACCTGTGCGGTAACTGAAGGCGCAGTCCGCATCCAGAGTCTTTTTCCAGAGCCTCAAGCTCACGCCGAGGGGCCTTGTGAGACTAAGGGCTCACAAGCAAGTGAGGGAAGTCGCCGTTGCGACCGTGGGCGTACCCGGGGAAAAGACTCTGAACACGGGCTACGCCCTCGATTGGCTAGGATTCAAGCTAAGTCCCAGGAATATTATCGGGCCAAGCTAAGTCAGCGACTCCCCGGGCAGAATCGACCTAGATACAAATTCCACTATCCACTTCGAGCACACGGCCCGTCAGGTATTTATCTTCAAATATGTAAACCGCCGTCTGGCCGATTTCATCCGGTACGCTGGGTACTACTCACTGCGGGTCTTATCATGCTCGTCTATCCAAAACTTCATGGTTTCTTTGCTGGCCCGTACAGACCGTATGAAAGCGCCTCTGCAATGCCGCAAGACCCCGGAAATGTGCAGGAAACTCAGGGATTGAATGCCGCTGAAGCGTTTAATTCCCACCAAACTCTCGCACGACCAATAGGACTGCCAAAATTAGATAATGCCTAACTTGCTTTCTGCATGTCCAGGGATCTGACAGTTGCCATCAGAGACTGAAGATCAGGCGAATAAAAAAAGTGGCTATGACACTGACAGTCTGAAGAGCCAAATTTGGCGACAGGCATCTGCAACCCTGATTCTTCAAATCTTTTCGACCAGTCACATTCTTCACGAGTTCCTACCGCACAGAGTACCTGCCTCAATGTCATTCGCGATCGGACATAGTCAATATGCCAGTGCCGTTTCTTCCTTAATCTGACATGCCTTGTTACTCTCGCCTTAAGCCCACCGGGTCCGAATGCACTGCCGCTATAAACATAGGCACCGGATTTGAACTGACACCTGCCAAGTCTGCCGACCTTGACTGCGAACTGCTCTCTAACTTCAAACAGCAGTAGGTAGGAACCTTTCTGCTGGGAAATTCCCTCTAGCAAGTTATTCAAGCAATAATGTCCTGCGGTTCTGATCGCTGTTCCTGGTTTCATGCTTAGTATGATAACCACTTTTCCTCTCTCGCGATCAAGCGCTACTTTGCTTATATTGCATCTCTCAGCTATCAAGTTACATATTTAATATGGCGGAAATCAATTGCATAAATTAGGTGAAGATATCTGGATTCACGAAGACACTCATTCGATGGGTGGTAATGAGTTGCGATTGAGAATGACTATTGTGAAACTTACCAACGGAAGGCTATGGATTCACTCGCCAACCCCATTTTCAGATGAACTCAAAGATCTGGTCGATCAGATTGGGCAGGTTCAGTACCTAGTGGCCGCCAATAACCTGCACAACTTATGGCTTCTGGATTGGTATCAGAGATATCCTCAAGCCACATTAGTTGTCAGCGAAGGACTCCCCAAGAAACTTACGTTACCTGACGGCTGCGTTCTGATGGATGATACCTTTCGGAATCCCTGGTCCGAAGATCTGACGCACCAGCTGCTTTTTGACGTGCCTTTCTTCAACGAGTCAGTATTCCTTCACAATAAATCAAACTCCCTGATAGTGACTGACATCATTCAGAATTATTCGGATCCGTTACCGGACACTATGGGCGCAAGGTTGATTGCACACCTTTTCCGGCTGATTGGTTTTAAAGACCTTTGTATTGCACCTCCGATGAAATTCGGTTTCTTACGCAAGGACAAGACAAATTTCGCGGAAGCAATTCAGGTGATTGATCAATGGGACTTTGATAAAATCATCGTTACTCACGGGAACATCATAGATGCTGACGCCAATACGGTCTTTTATGATCTAACGAAAAGATTCCTGGCTGACTGAAGTCCGAACAAGATCCTGGAAAATCTCTCAGTGTTGGTAACATTCTCCTGATTGGATATTACCAGGATCTCCTTCTCCTCTGATCGGTAACATTCGCATCAAAGGCCTTTTACGGGCATTATCTACACCAGAAAAACAAAAAAGGGAACACGATGGCCACAGAAGAATCCGTTGCATCTGAGTCGAGCATGAAGAAAGTGGCGATTACGTCACTGGCTGGCACCAGTATCGAGTGGTACGACTTCTTCATCTTTGGTACCGCTGCGGCGCTGGTGTTTCCCACGGCCTTCTTCCCGAATGACATGCCGGAATTTGTTGGTCTGATAGCCTCTTTCAGCACCTTCGCGGTTGGTTTCTTCGCGCGTCCCGTCGGTGGAATCTTCTTCGGGCACTTTGGCGATCGAGTCGGACGTAAAGCAGCCCTGGTTACTGCACTTATGCTGATGGGGGTCGCCACCATGCTGATAGGTTGTTTGCCAACCTACGCTCTGATTGGTCCTGCTGCACCCCTGATCCTCATACTTTTACGCTTCGCCCAGGGTCTTGCGGTAGGCGGTCAGTGGGGTGGTGCCATGCTGCTGGTAACAGAAAATGCCCCTCGCGACAGACGAGGCTTCTACGGCGCATTTGCCCAGGCCGGAGCACCGGTGGGTATTATTTTGGCAAACCTTGCTTTTCTTGCTGTCAGTGCCGCATGCACAGATGAGCAATTCATGTCGTGGGGATGGCGGATACCTTTCCTGTCCAGCATCATCCTGATTGGCCTCAGTTTGTACGTTCAGTTAACGCTTGAAGACACGCCAGCTTTTCGAGAACTTCAGCGTATTGTTGAAGACAAAGTGAAAGTGGCTGCAGAAACTGAAGCTGATCTCCCCATACCCGCACAGTCTCCTGTAATTGAGGCCATCAGGTTGTACCCAAAACAGATATTGCTGGCTGCAGGTGCATTCCTTGCTATCCAGGTGACCTTTTATATACTTATTGCCTTTCTGGTGGCATACGGCAGCAGTTCGGTGGGACTGGGCCTGTCCAGAGACACGATGCTGCAAGCCGTACTTATTTCTTCCTGCTTCCAGATTCCCACGTTATTTATTGCCTCTGCCTACTCTGATCGCCATGGTCGACGGGGCATTTACATGCTGGGGGCAGTCTTAACAGGTGCCTGGGCTTTTGCCATGTTCCCCTTAATCGACACGAGTAATTTTTTGCTTATAGTCCTCGCAATGTCGGGCGGGCATATCTTTGTAGCAATGATGTATGGACCACAAGCTGCTTTCCTTGCCGAACTGTTCAGCACACATGTACGATACTCCGGTGCTTCCCTGGGTTACCAGTTAGGTGCAATCCTCGGGGGTGCAATGGCACCTATTATCGCCACCTTCCTCTGGAGCGAATTCGGCACGATCTATATCGCCATTTATATTGCACTTGCTTCAGTCCTCACTCTGACTTCTGTGCTGCTGTTAACCGAAACGAAAGGCACAAATCTCGACGATACCTCCACACCGGTTTAAATAAAAGGATCGTTCCTGTTATCCAGAGAAGTGTGTTCATCGATTATAAAATTTGATTCAGTCTGCCCAGATTACAATAGACAGTGGGCTAAACACGAACCTGGTTCAGATACCTGCAAACGATCGCAAATCTAACACCCGCACACTGTCGCAATTTTACCTGACCCCTGGTTGCAGCAATCTACCACAAGGTTGATAATCAGCCGTTCATGAGATTTCAGGATTGATGATGAATTCACCATGAAATACGCTATGAAATACGCTATGAAATACGCCATGAAATGCGGGCAGTTTCTTCTGCTTATACCCCTGATGAACCTTGCCCAGGCAGCCGACGACTGGGCCAGCTTACGTCATCAAATGGTGTTGACGGTAAACGAACATGCCAGGCAAACCGGAAGAATAACTGGCATTGGCATATTTTCAGATGAGGTCCTGGCTGCTCTGGGCAAGGTCCCGAGACACGAATTTGTACCGAAGATGGTTCGTCTATGGGCTTACAAAGACAGACCTTTACCCATAGGCGAAGAACAGACCATATCTCAACCATTCATTGTCGCGTTGATGACCGAGCTACTTGAATTAGACTCGTCCTCCCGAATCCTGGAAATTGGGACGGGAAGCGGATACCAGGCTGCCGTACTGGCGGAAATTGCAAAAGAAGTATTTACCATTGAAATCGTGGAAAGTCTGGGTAATAAGGCAACAAAAACTTTACGAAGACTCGGTTATCGAAACGCCCATGTTCGAATAGGGGATGGCTTCCTCGGCTGGCCTCTATATGCTCCATTCGACGGGATTATTGTCACTGCAGCAGGCATCGATATTCCGCCACCGTTGCTGGACCAGCTCAAACCCGGAGGCAGGCTCGTGCTTCCGGTAGGACCGCAGGGAACCTACCAGACCCTGAAGGTAATCCGAAAATCTGCTGGTGGGGAAATCAAAGAAGACAATATACTCAGTGTTCGCTTTGTCCCACTGACCCGGGAGAAGAGATGAGAATACTGATTATTGCAGTTCTATTTAGTCTGATCACCTCCTGCGCCATCGCAGAACAGAAGTCAATTTGCACTTCACCTTTGAGCGTCCATGATGTAATGAAGGCTCTGGTAGAGACTGGCACAAATAAGATCTGGCGGGCCCAGGAAGTCAATTCAGATGAACAATGGGCAGAGTTAAGATACGCTGCTGTCTCGATTATCGCTGGTGGTGATCTGATATCACATGGAGGAGCAGGAAAGAATGACTGTGACTGGGCAGCGACTACGGAATGGCAGAAAGAAAATAGCGATATGATCACGGCAGCAAATGATGCCCTCAGTGCAATCGAGAAGAAAGATCTTGATGCATTGTCTGAGATTGGGAGTATGGCCCTCTATTCACCTTGCGAGAACTGTCACCGTCTCTTTCTTAAGCGTTGAGTCCTGATTTATCGTCCTCAGGTTCGAGTTTTTGGAAATCGGTAACCAGAAATTCGCCGTATTGTTGAAGCACTAACTTTCGAATCGAAAGCAAGAGACCGAAAGGTTTTCAGGGGTACGCTTCAAGCCCATCCATGGGGTGCTCAGCCAACGGCTGTCCTGCCGTTAGAGCCCCTTAAATCCTTTCGGCCTCTGGCTTTCTTGCGTGTTCGATGAATCAAAGCAAGTGCTTCGAAATCAAAACGGATGTTCGAGGGAACAGATCCTCAGGTCTTACTTGGCAGAACAACAATGGCGTGACCCGGACAGGTTGCATCACCATCCTGATTTGTCACGTTGGTTTCAAGCATCACCAGGTTTTCACCGTTCTCGACTTTCTTTTCGGTGACCTTACCTACGACCGTCAATACGTCGTTCTTCTGGTTAATTGCCCTGTATTGGCAACCGACTTCACGAATTTCCGCCTCATCACCAATCCAGTCTCGGAGCGCGTTGACAATATAGGCGTAACGAAGATTTCCCATTCCAAACGCACCTTGTTCGTTTTTTGCCGCTCTGCCTGCTTCGTCATCCATATGAAAAGGGACAAATTCATCGTTGACGGCTGCATATCGATTCCAGTTCATGAAACCGGTCTTACGCGACCAGCTTGGAATCTCATCTCCCACATTCATATCTTCAAAAAATAAGTTTGCAGTCATGCCTTCCTCCTAATATCTGATGCCAGTAGAAATTCTGGTTCGGACCATCTCATCATTCTGGTTGGTCCATTCTGTCTCCGTAAAGGTATACAACATCAAACCCATCCGGCCCTGTCGCTCATTCCACTCTTTCAATCTCGATCGTGATCTAATCACATCGTCTGCTCGCATGGGGACACCATAGGTGTCTGTCTGACCACCGTTCAAACCGGTTCTGCCTCGTCCACCCTGACCGGTATTGGCTGCCGCGGGTCGCGTCGGGCGATCGACAGGCCACGCAAACGGATTGAAGTCTGAAGGTGCGATAATCCCGCCATGTTTAGTTCCAGCCGCGTATTCTGCATCCCAGTAAATCGCCGGGGGTTTCTCCGGCCAATAGGTTGCTATTGCCCATTTTCTGATATCTGATTCAGCGATAGGCGGTGAAGTTCGCTCACCTCCCCATACTCCCTGGCGATCAATCATATCCTGGGTAACGAGTGTTTCATCCTCTGACTCTGACATATTTGCACCTGATTCCCTTTAATTGCTAGACCAGAGTATTACGAGCCTGCAAACTTCTCAAACCCTTGAGCAGGGTTGTGACCAGACTGGCTTCGCAGTACATTGACCACTATGTTGTGTCATGCATCACCGGCTGTCCAGCAGGACAAACCGCAAGGAGAAAAATAATGTGGGATTTTGAAACAGACAAAGAATATCAGAAGGAATTGGACTGGACCGAGGAATTCGTCAAGAGCAAGGTCGAGCCCCTCGATATGGTTCTTGGTCCGACCAAGGAATACGACGATCCGGATTTCAAACGCCAGATTCGACCTCTTCAACAAGAGGTCAAAGATAGAGGTCTGTGGGCATGCCACCTGGGCCCTGAATTGGGGGGCCTCGGATACGGTCAACTGAAACTGGCTCTGCTCAATGAGATATTAGGCAGATCCAGATTCGCGCCGGTGGTTTTCGGCTGTCAGGCTCCCGATACCGGCAATGCCGAGATTCTTGCCCACTACGGCACTGAAGAACTAAAAGAGGAATATCTGCAGCCCCTTCTCGAAGGTGAGTTGTCATCCAGCTATTCAATGACAGAACCGCAGGGTGGGTCTGATCCGACCCAATTTGTGTGCTCTGCCGTTGAAGATGGAGATGATTTTGTCATCAATGGTGAAAAGTGGTTTTCATCGAGCGCCCGATATGCAAGCTTTCTGATTGTGATGACAGTCACCGACCCAGATGCTGCACCCCATGATCGGATGTCCATGTTTGTGGTCCCAACAGACACGCCAGGCGTTAATATCATTCGTAATGTGGGTGTCGGCACGGAGGCACCACACGAGGGTACCCATGCCTACATCCAATACGAGAACGCGCGTGTACCTAAAGCTAATATGCTCGGCGCCCGTGGAGAGGCATTCGCGGTTGCTCAGACCAGACTGGGTGGTGGACGAATTCATCACGCAATGCGGAGCATGGGCCAGATTAAGATGGCATTTGACATGATGTGCAGACGCGCACTGTCTCGCCATACGAAAGGTGAAGTATTGGCGGAGAAACAGATGGTTCAGGACAAGATCGCTGACTCCTGGATTGAGATGGAACAGTTTCGCCTGCTGGTTTTGAGAACTGCCTGGCGAATTGACAAGTACAACGACTACCTCAAGGTGAGAAAAGACATTGCCGCAATCAAGGCACTCATGCCCAAGGTATATCACGACATCATTTCCCGGTGCATTCAGATTCACGGCTCGCTGGGTGTTTCCAACGAACTGCCACTGTCCAGCATGCTGCTCGGTGCCTTCGTCATGGGCATCGCCGATGGTCCAACAGAAGTCCATAAAATCACCGTGGCAAGACAGGTTCTACGAGACTATGAAGGAACAGATGATCTCTTTCCGGACTACACATTACCGAACCGAAAGACGGATGCCATTGCCCGATTTGGGGATCAAATCGAGCGTGAAATCGAAAACTGGTAAATTGCCTTCTGACAGGCAGCAGTTATTTGACTCTCGCCGACTGCTGCTTTTTTCTTCTTTTCGGATACTGGCATAGCGGAATTCCACCGAATCAGACCATGTGATCTACAATCAACCATATGGTCTCACTGCCTGATTATTCCGTGCGTACAATCCTCTCGGGCAACCTGAGCTTAATGGACACCATTGCCGAAAACTTCCTGGCCATATCGGAAGGCATCAACATTGAGACTGTCAGCCGCAGTTTTCTAACCAGCGCAATCGAGAGTAGTGGCGCTCATCGAGGCGTTCTCCTGCGGACAGGCCAGGGTACCTGAGGCACCTGAACATAAAAAAGTGCTGCTTTACTAGACATGTATTTCGTGGAAAAGTTAAGTTCTACCGGGTTAGAGGTGATTCTCTTTGCGTTCGTTTTCATTTTCCAATGCCACCCCACTCTGGGCAGGTGCCTTGCCTATTGCCGCGATCCACGTGTCGTACCTGATTGCGGCCTCGAACAATCACGTTCCCTGGTGCAATCCCTACTTTGATTCCTGCACATCGATTAGTGCCACAGGGCGCGAGTTACCGGAATTCTACTGGTTCAAAATCACCATGGTAATCTCGGCACTGATCATGATTGCCTATTGGCGACAGGTAGCAATCAGGCAACGATCAATTGGGAGCTCCGGCAACGTGATCGCAACAACAGGCACCATAGCCGGGATCTTCCTGATTGTTTATGTACTTGCCCTAGGCATAGAGGGTGATCTGTTCAGATTACAGCGTCGCATCGGTGTCATCCTTTACTTTACCCTGACCTACCTTGCTCAGTTGATGGGCGTTTCCTGGCTCTGGCGGAATGGTTATCGCAGTCTGCCAGTTAGAATCATGCTCTCGCTATGCATTCTCTGCCTGGTGATTGGCGTATCCAGTCTGTCAGCTGAAATTATGACGACCTGGCATGATCAGGTGGAAGATGCAGTCGAATGGATACTGGCATTGATTCTGATGTTGTATTTCATCGTTTCCTATTGGGCCTGGAAAATGACAGATGCCTGAGGCGACACAGGGCGCGACACCCGCAGCTATCAGCAATGCAATCTACGACGCAGTAGGTATTCGCCTTCGCAGCCTTCCCTTTACAACGGATAATCTGAGGGGGGCCGCCATGCTATGACAGGAGTCAAAGCGCAACACAACTGCTACTATCGCACTTCTTAGAACATTCAGAGTAACCATGGACTTTCTAACCAGCCTGCCTTATTGGGGAATCATCGTGATTGTGATTCTAAACGCAATCATCGTCAGCCGAATGGACATTTCGATTGATGACCCGGATGAATAGTTAATGGTTTACCTTTCACAGCACTGGCCAGTCTTGCTGCTGATCTCAATCTACCTGATATTCTGCCTCTGGGTAGGCTGGTACTTTAAGGAAAAAGCGACTTCCGGCGTCGAGTCCTTCTATGTTGCCAAACGGGAAATTCCCGGCTGGGTAGTCTCGTTAGCCTTCTTTTCGACCTTTGCCAGCACAAACACCTACATTGGCCAGGCAGGCAAGTCATTCCAGTTCGGTCTGTCCTGGGCCTGGGTGGGTCTGTTCTGGTCCATATTCTGTGTCATATCCTGGCTGGTTCTGGGTCCCAGAATGAGACGTCAGACAGCAATGCTGAGCTCGATGACTATCCCGGACTATTTCTTTTTCCGGTACAAGAGTGATTTCGCGCGAACCATTCGTTTGCTGAGCGCCTTTGTTATTCTGTTTGCAACGCTCTGGTATATGACTGGCATTACCAAAGGACTGGGCCACGTCATTGGTTCTGTGCTTGACATCCCCTATGCCATCGGCACCTTTGCAGTGGTGTCTATTACCTGTGCTTATACCATCTGGGGAGGCATGTATAGCGTTCTATGGACCGATGCGATCCAGGGCATCATGATGTTTGCTGTGGCGATTGTTATGGTGATGTTGCCTTTTATCTACGTGGGAGGAGTTGATGAGATGTTCATACGACTCGCCGACACGCAGCACCTTGACAGATCAGGCGAGCCTATGGGTAATGGTCTCGTGACTTTTGGCTCTCTGGTGTCCTTCTTTTACATCCTCGGTATTGGTCTTGCGGTTGGTATGAAGCAGATCGCCGAACCACGATGCCTGATCAGATTCTATTCAATCGACAACGCTCTAAGCATGCGCTTTGCAATGATATGGACTCCCATTTTTCTTGGCATCTCATTGATCTGCGTGATGGGATTGGGTGCTCTGGTACATGGAATGGCCACTGATGAGGAAGCCGCTTATCTGATTCAGAACACCGACGAGGTGGTTGGCTTTATGCTTTCGAAGTTTGATAACCCACTGGTCAGTGGGATCTGCATCGCGGGTCTTTTCGCTGCTGGCATGTCTTCCCTGGCTTCTGTAATGCTGATTGTGGGCACCGCTTTCGTACAGGACATGTGGCATGTAATCAGCCCCATGAACGAGAAGAAGATCGTACCGAGAACACGATGGACCATTTTTGCTTACTGTGTCTTACTCTATATCGTCACCCTGTATCCGCCAGCCGGTATCGTCGAGATGACAGCATTCTCGGGGGCTGTTTTTGCCGCGAGTTTCTTTCCCGCTATTTTTGGCGGACTCTATTTACGCTGGGGGACGGATTCCGGCGCCCTGGTTTCAATGCTAACGGGAATTGTGAGTTGTATCCTGTGGCGATTTGGATTTCGATTCCGGTTCGAGGGATTAAACGATATTCACGAGATAATCCCCGCCTTTATTCTATCTGTGATTGTTTATTTGGTCGTTTCGAGAATGACATCGAAACGCATTCCTGATACGGATCACCTGGATCGGCTATTCGCTTGAC
>Ga0066826_10001616_pt1 | contig 11479 bp, 8 predicted proteins | sample ETNtaG_12_FD_65496 | JGI IMG/M metagenome (GOLD analysis project Ga0066826, IMG submission 65496) | Marine microbial and viral communities from oxygen minimum zone, Eastern Pacific Ocean - ETNP201306SV49 | ecosystem: Environmental > Aquatic > Marine > Oceanic | place: Pacific Ocean: Eastern... | reverse complement strand
ATCACCACTGATCGCGTTCAAAGAACGAATCTGGATCGCCTCACCAGGACCAACCTCGACACTCCCCAAAGACCCATCACCCAGATGCTCACCAACCGTGGCCACCTCAACAGGAGCCGCAGGCGGAGCCGGAGCCGCGGTAGTAGGTGTCGCTGAAGGAGCCGCAGTCGTGGCAGCCGCAGCCGGAGCCGCAGTCGTGGCAGCCGGAGCCGCCTCCTCAGCCGCATCGGAGCCACAAGCCCCGACTAGCAGCGTAAACGACAAGCCAAGTGCAAGCAGAACACGTCCATCTCGACGCATGGTCAATTTCCCCTCTGTTTGGAAACCATATGAACGACGTGATGACGATTACATCGCCCTGAGGCGGCGATTCTCTTCCCTCGGAACCCTTATTGCCAAGTCGAAGATCGAGAACTGGCTTGGATGCCTACGACATCAGCGGTACCACCGGATCCTCCCCCAGGGACAGCTCCACCGTGGAACCCACCGGAATCGGCTCGACCGACGGGGCGACGAGTTCCATGTCACCCACGGCAAGACGCAGGTGAAACCGGTCTCCACGAAAAGACGACCCGGTGACGGTGGCCTCCGGACCACCACCGGCCCCCGAGAGGAGCAACTGTCCCGACCGTAGGAGCACGGTTCCGGGCCCGTCCCCCAGCCTGCCCAGGGCGCACCCGCCCGACCGATCCAACTCGATCAGGTTCTCATGGCCCAGGCACCGCGCCACGTACACGCTCTCCGGCTCGCTCCACACCTCGGCCACGGTTCCGATCCTCTGGATGCGGCCCTGGCCGAGGACAGCTATCCGGTCTGCCAGTGCGAACGCCTCGTCATGATCGTGGGTTACGTAGACCGATGCCTGATGAAGACCGCGCAGCAACTCACCCAGCTCGGCCACCAGCCTGTCCCTCCTTGCACGGTCCAGGGACCCCAGCGGCTCGTCCAGCATCAGCAGGCGGGGCCAGGGGGCTAGGGATCGGGCGAGGGCCACCCGCTGGGCCTCACCGCCCGACAGGGTGTCGACCGACCTCTGGCCGAAGTCCGCAAGCCCGACAAGGTCGAGCATCCCTGCCACCCGGCTACGGCACTCGTCGACCGGTACGCCCGCAACGCGCAACCCGAAGGCCACGTTGGATGCCACGTCCATGTGGGGGAACAGGGCGTGGTCCTGGAACACCAGGCCGAAATCACGTTCGTGCGGCGCTGTCGAGGTCAGGTCACAGCCGTCCCATGTCACGGTCCCCGCTGAGGGCGACTCGAGACCGGCGATTGCCCTTAGCAGGGTGCTCTTGCCGCATCCGCTGGGCCCGAGGAGCACGAGAATCTCACCCTCGCCCACATTCAGGTCGATGCCGTCCAGCACGGCTGAGTCGCCGAAGGAAACGCACAGTCCTCTCACGCCCAACCCACTCTTGCCCGGCATGTCAGAGGTCACTCCCTGCGGGTCCGCTGTGCCCCTCAATCAGGAGAACGGACAGGGCGGTCAGGGCCATGAGCGTAACCGCTAGGGCCATTGCCTGGCCGCGTAGCGCCTGGCCCGGAGTGGCGAGCAGGCGGAACAGAGCCAGCGGTGCCGTGAGGCGGTCAGGTTGGCGCGGCAGGAACGAGGTTGCGCCGAACTCACCCAGCGATACGGCGAATGCGAAGCCCGCACCCACGGTCAGGGCCCGTCCCGCAATCGGAAGATCGATCCACCTGCGAACCAGCCCTGGCGGGGCCCCGAGCACCGCTGCAGCCTCCCGCAGCCTCCTGTCGATGCTGCGCAGGGTCGGCACGAGGGTGCGCATCACGAACGGAATCCCGATCAGGGCGTGCGCCACCGGAACCAGCCACCGGGACGAGCGGAGGTCGAGGGGTGGCTGGCCCAGTGCAATGAGCATCCCGAAGCCGATGGTCACCGCCGAAACACCCAGCGGCAGCATCAGGCCCAGGTCGAAGACCCGCGAGATGCCACGCGGTCCATGAACGACAACTAGTGAGGCGAGGCCACCGACCGTGACAGCCAGGGCGACTGCAACAACTGCGAACAGGAGCGAGTTGCCAAGAGCCCCGAGAGCGGTAACCGGCAGGAGGTCGACCCTCTCCGCCAATGCCCGGTAGTTGGCGAGGGAGTAGCCGCCACCCGAGCGAAACGAACGCTCGACAAGAACAACAGCGGGCAACCCGAGCACTGCACTCAACAGGCCGAGGTTGGCGACCAGTTCCAGCCTGCCGGCAGCGGGCTGCCGGCACCGGACAGTTCGCTGGTCCACGGCCCGACGACGCTGCAGCCTGTTGCCCACTACCACCACAGCGATGACGGCCACCAACTGCACGACCGCCAGGGCCGTCGCCGCCCGGAAGTCGCCCCGCCACACTGCGTGCCGCCAGATCTCAGTCTCCAGGGTGGCGATTCCGGGGCCACCCAGCAGCAGGATCACCCCGAAGGAGGTGAGACAGAACAGGAACACAATCGAGGCTGCAGACGCGATGGCGGGCCAGAGGCGTGGGAGGGTCACCATCACGAAGGCCCGCAGCGGTGAGGCACCGAGCATCCGCGCCTGTTCCTCGACACCCGGATCCATGCCCTCCCAGAATGATCCGACGGTTCGGATTACCACCGCAACGTTGAAGAACACATGGGCGACGAGGACCGCCCAGACGGTGTGGGTCAGGGTGACCGGCCCGCTGTCGAGCCCGAGTCTGTCGAACAGCGCCAGGAACGCACCACCCACGACGACCGTCGGCAGGACGAAGGGCACCGTCGTCAGCGCACGTACGAGGCGTCGGCCTCTGAATCTGCGGCGGGAGGCCAGGTGGGCTGCCGGCAGGGCCACGACGACGGTCAGGACCGTCGAGACGGCCGCCTGCCAGAGCGTGAACCATGCGATGCCCCTGAACGTGTCGCTGGCGGGCAGTCCTGTCAGGTACTCGAGGCCTCCGCCGGAGAGACCCAGGCGCAGAATCGACACCACCGGGAACACGAAGAACACGCCCAGGAATGCTGCTGGCAGGCCGACGCAGAAGATGCGTGCCAGGTGGCCCCTCATCGGAGCACGAGGCTGGTCCACCTCTCGGTCCAGTCGTTCCGGTTGGCCTCTATGACGGCCGGATCCAGGGCATGGGGGTCGTCGACCAGTTCCACGAAGTCGATGAACTCGTCAGGCAGGGTCGCCGCCTCGAGTGCCGGGAAGACGAACATGTTGAGCGGGATGTCCTCCTGGAAGGTCGCCGAGAGCAGGAAGTCCAACAGCGCCTCGGCGGCAGCATTGTTGTCGCTTCCGGCCAAGATCCCCGCGAACTCGACCTGCCTGAAGCAGGTGTCGGTGAGCACGGCAGTCGGAGGTGAGTCGACGGGTGGGTCGGCGTAGATCACCTCGGCGGGAGGGCTGGAGGCGTAGGAGACCACGATCGGTCGGTCCCCTCCTCCTGCGATGAACTCTCCGTAGTAGGCGTCCTCCCAGCCGGTGGTCACGGAGACATCGTTGCGGCGCAGCGCTGACCAGTACTCCTCCCAACCCTCGCCGTATTCGGCGATGGTTGCCAGCAGGAAGGCCATACCCGGCGACGAGGTCTCGGGGTTCTGCACAGCGAGCATCCCGGAGTAGGCGGGATCGACAAGGTCCGCAAGGCCGGAGGGCGCTGGCAGGTCGTCGTCGAAGGCGTCGATCCAGTAGTTGACACACACGTCTCCGAAGTCGATCGGCGTGACCCTGTGTCCGGGATCCAGGATGAGCGGGGCCGCAACGCCCGCCAGGGCGGGTGATTCGTAGGGTATGAAGAGATCGGCGTCGAGGGCCCGCTGCAGGAAGGTGTTGTCGACACCGTAGAGCACGTCGCCGAGCGGGTCCCCGGATGTGAGGATCGCCGATGCGACGAGCTGCCCCGTGTCGCCCAGCCTCTGGATCTCGACCTCCACGCCGGTCTCGGTGGTAAACGCCTCCAACGTTCCCTCGGACACCCAGAAGGAGTCGTGGGTCACGAGTGTGACCGTCCGCCCACTGGCAGGTTCTGGTCCGGTGGTGGCGCTGATCGGCACCGTGGAGGAACCGTCACCGGCAGCGCATGCGCCGACGAGTAGGACCGTCAACAGGAGCAGCACCGCAGGGGTGGTGGTCTGGTGCAGGGATCTCACCGGATCTCCCTTCGCTGGCATTACCCAGAGCAGGTTCGGTTCGGGTCGACAGCACCCCCGCCTCTGGCGGTCGCTGCCCTCTCAGCCCGGCACAAAGGCCCAAGCTCCCCGGCTGATTGTCGCAGTTGAGGCTACCCGCTGCCGCCCCTCAGGTACACGGGAACAACCTTCCTGATGTCACGCGACGACGCACCCAGGCAGATCTCGTAGTCACCGGGGTCCGCGTACCAGCCCGGCTCCGGACGGTGGCCGGGGCCGGCCCCGCCGCCCCCGGCCGCCACAGGCAGGCGCGCCGAACGGTCAGCCCAGGTAGGGTCACCCGGGTCGTAGTAGGCGAACGCCCTTTGACCCAGCCGGATCTCGGCCACAGAGGTCTCTCCGGGTTCCATCTCGACCTTGGCGAAACCCCTCAGCTCTCGTGGCGGCCGGGCCAGCGCCGGGTCCGACTCGGATACGTAGCACTGGACCACCTCTGTGGTCACTCGATCGCCGGTGTTGACCAACTCGACCGAGACAATGATCTCGGAACCACCGGCCAACTCGGCGACCGTGGGCTCACCTGACAGCGTTGTCTCACCCCACTCGACCGTGCCGTAGCCCAGACCGTGACCGAACGGGAAACGCGGTTCCAGGGCCCTTGCGTCGTACCAGCGGTAGCCGACGAACACACCCTCGCCGTACCTGACCTCGCCGTTCTCACCCGGGTAGTTGGTGAATGCCGGTGTGTCCTCAAGCCTGCGGGGCACGGTGGTAGGTAGGCGGCCGCCAGGTTCAGCCTCGCCGAACAGGACGTCAACCAGGGCATCGGCCATCTCCTGGCCACCGAACCAGGTCTGGAGGACGGCACGGGTCCCGTCCGCCCAGTCCATGGTCACCACCGATCCTGCGTTCACGACCACGACGGTCCGGGGGTTGGCAGCCACGACTCGGCGGATCAACTCGGGCTGGTCGCCCGGCAGATCCATGGCCTCACGGTCCCTCCCCTCGGTCTCCCAGTCGTCGTTCGTGCCCACGACGAGGACCACCGCATCGCTGGCAGCAGCGAGGGCTTCAGCCCTTTCGATCAGGTCGCCACCATCAGGGGGGCGCAGGCCCACCTGGGCGCCCCTGAACATGAAGGCCCCCTCAGACGAGTACTCCACCACTATGGAAACAGGCTCCCCTGCCTCCAGGTGGACCTGGGCTGTGATCTCCTCGCTGCCCAGGCCGAAGAATGCCTCACCCTGCCCGGGAGGATCCGTTATGCCGTCGAGCACCTGGTGGCCGTTGATCAGAACCCTGGCCCGTCCGACCTGGGCCATTGCCAGGGTGTGCACTCCGGTGAACTCGGACACCAGCGTGGCCGTGGCACGTGCTGTGAAGGGGCCCGAATCGGACATTCCGGGTACGTCACCGACCCTCAGAATCCTTCCGTCGGAGCGGTGCTCCACCAGCAACGGCTCTCCCGTCCACTGCGGTCCGTCGAAGTACTCGACCCTGAAGCCGTCCTCGAGAAGCCTCGACGGGATTGGCCGAATGGTCCTTTCTGTGATGGCCCCTGGTTCGTGGACGACGTCGATGCCGTCAAGGCGGCCAACGAAGGCATCCAGGGGTGACGTGTCGTGTTGGGGCACCAGTGCCGAGGATCCCCCGCCCATGATCATCGCAGCCGCCGCGTTTGGTCCAATCACCGCGAGGCTCCCTATTCCCGCACGATCGAGGGGCAACAGGCCGTCGTTCTGGAATAGCACCATGGCCTCCGTGGCGGCCCTCCTGGCCAGGTCCCTGTGCGCAGACAGGTCCAGGCGGGCCTCGGCTCGGTTCAGGGGGTCGTCGAGGGCGCCGGTTCTCTCCATGAACGTCAGGAGTCGGCGTGCTGAGTCGTCCAGCACCACCTCGTCGACCTCGCCATCCTCTAACGCGGACACGAGGTCGGGACCGTAGAACCTTCCCGGGCCGGGCATCTCCAGGTGGAGGCCGGCGCTGGCTGAAGCAACCGTGGACCTGGTCCCGAACCAGTCGCTGACCACGACGCCGTCAAAGCCCCACTCATCGACGAGGACGCCCGTAAGCATCTCGGCGTTCTCACAGGCGTAGGTCCCGTTCACCCGGTTGTAGGCAGCCATGATGCCCCAGGCACCGGCCTCGACGATCGCCATCTCAAAGGGCCTCAGGTAGACCTCACGGAGGGCCCGCTCCGGAACCACGGAGTCAATCGTGTTGCGTTCGAACTCGGAGTCGTTGGCAACGAAGTGCTTGATTGTCGTACCGACTCCACCTGCCTGAACACCCCTGATGAACCCGACGGCAATTCTCCCGGTGAGGTGGGGGTCCTCTGAATAGCACTCGAAGTTGCGGCCACCCAGTGGCGACCGGTGAATGTTCACCGTCGGAGCCAGCAGTGCATGACAGCCCCTTACACGGGTCTCCTCGGCCAGGGCCCCACCGAGCGCCTCAACCAGCACGGGGTTCCATGTCGCACCGAGGGCAGAACCACACGGGATGCACAACGCAGGGGTGCCGGTACCCAGGAGGCCGGTGCCACGGGCACCGTTGGGGCCGTCGGTGACCTTGAGGGCCGGAATTCCCAGCCTGTCGACCGGGTTGACGCTCCACATGTCGCGCCCCGTCATCAGAGCGACCTTCTCAGCAGTGGTCAGCTCGCCCAGGAGCCGCTCAACCCGCTCAGTTGACATTCGCTCGCACGGCGTCTGCTCAGCGTTCCGGGGGTTCTGGAACCCTCACCCCGGGGGGCACCCTGGCGTAGTGGTCGTGTTCAGCCGTGAACCGGCCCCGACCGCCGGTGATCGACCGCAGGTCGATGGCGTAGCGCAGGATCTCGGACGCAGGGACGGTGGCGCTTATCACCTGTTCGCCCCAGTCGCTGGGAATCGATCCCTGCACGGTCGCCCTCCTGGAGGACAGGTCACCCATCACGTCGCCGAGACACTCGGCCGGAACAGTCACCTCGACAACTGAGATCGGCTCGAGGACCACGGGTGAAGCCAGAGCCAGTGCCTCCTGGAAGGCCAGGCGACCCGCCATCTTGAAGCTCATCTCCGAGGAGTCGACGGCATGGTGTTTGCCGTCGTAGACCGTGGCCTTCACATCCACAACCGGGTAGCCGACCATGCCGCCGTGGGCCATCGCCTCCCGTATCCCTGCCTCGACCGCGGGGATGTGCTGCTTGGGGATCACCCCACCCTTCACCTCGTCGACGAACTCGAATCCCGAACCCGGAAGGGTCGGCTCCAGGCGGATGGAGGCAACCCCGAACTGGCCGTGGCCGCCGCTCTGCTTCTTGTACTTGCCCTCCGCTGAGGAGGAATTGGTGATTGTCTCGCGGAACGGAACCCGTACGTCGTCGGTGTCCACCTTGACTCCGAACTTGCGGTCCAGCTTGGAGATGACGCTGCGCAGGTGTGATTCTCCCAGGCCCGACATCAGGGTCTGGTGGGTCTCGTCGTCGCGGTGCACGGTAAGGACCGGGTCCTCCTCGACGATCCGGTGGAGTGCGTTGGCCAGCTTGTCCTCGTCGTTACGGGTGCTGGCCGCCACTGCAACTGAGAGCACCGGTACCGGAAAGCCGATCGGAGGAGCCTCTGCCCGCCCCGCTCCCGAGAGCGTGTCCCCGGTGAGGGTTTCCGAGAGCTTGGCGACCGCACCGATGTCGCCTGCGGGCAACTGGTCCACGTCCACGGACTCGCCGCCCTGGAGGGACATGACCGACCGGAACCTCTCGTCATCTCCGGTGCGACCGTTTATGAGCTGCAGATCGCGGCGCACCGTGCCGGTCAGGACCCTGAAGTAGGAGACGTGGCCCAGGTAGGGATCGACCGCCGTCTTGAACACCTGAAGGAGGACATCGGCTGCCGGGTCGGGCTCGAGGTTCGACTCCACCCCGGCGACGGTCACGTCGACCGGGGGCCGGTCGAGCGGCGAGGGGCCGATCTCGACTATGTAGTTGCACAGGCGGTCGACGGCAATCGGAATGGTGGCTGAGCCGCACACCACCGGGAACACCGTTCCTGCGGCCACACCATGTCCCATGACCTCTTCGAGCTTCTCGACGCTGGGGATCTCGCCATCCAGGTAGCTCTCCAGCAGCTCATCGTTGGCGACGACAATGTTCTCCACGAGCTCAGCGTGGATTGCCGCCTCGCGCTCTTCCATGTCGTCGGGAATCTCGTCCAGTTCAGCATGGCCGCTGTCGTAGATCCATGCGGTGTCGGTCAGCAGGTCTGCGATTCCGTGGAAGGCCTCGGCCTGTCCGATCGGTATCTCCAGGGGTGCGACGCCGGCGCCGAATGCGTTCTGCAGTTCGGCGAGCACCCTTTCGAAGCTTGTGTGTTCCCTGTCCAGCTTGTTGACGAAGATAAGCCTCGGCAGGGACCGGGCCGCTACCTCGCGCCACAGGTCGATGGTGGCGTGGTCGAGGCCACTGGATGCGTCGACCACGAACACGGCCAGGTCGGCTGCAGCCAGGGCTCCCACTGCCTCACCCGCAAAGTCGAACGCTCCGGGGGTGTCAAGCAGGTTCACCTTGTGGTCCTGCCACTCAAACACGGCGAGCGCCGCGCTCATGGAATGGCCGGATTCCCTCTCCTCTGGCTCGTGGTCACAGACCGTCGAGCCGTCCTCCACCCGGCCGACCCTCTTTATGGCACCGGCCCGGAAGAGCATTGCCTCTGCGAGCGAGGTCTTGCCAGACCCCGGTGGGCCCACCAGGGCCACGTTTCGGATGCGGTCCGGCGAGAACGCCTTCACGGCAAACCCCCTTCGCCGACGGGGAGGGCTTGAGCCCGGCCGTCGGCCTCGTCCGACTTGGGCGCCCGACCGTACTGCGCGTACAACCCGTGCGCCATAGGTGGGAGCACCTCATTCTTCACAGGCGGTTGGAGGCGTCGACCCGCCGGAATCCCCCCTCAGCGCGGCGAGGCCCACCATGCGTCGAGGCGGGCTTCGAGCTCAGCACGCTCGAGATGGCCTTCGGCCCGCTTGGTCTCGAGCAGAAAGGAGAGGGCCTCTCCGACCACCGGGCCGGGGGCAATCCCCAGGTGGGCCATTACGGCGGCACCGTCCATCTCGGGCCGTTCGGCGGCCAACCGCTCTGCCTCGGCGAGCACCGATATTCGCAGTTCCAGGTCATCCATCGCCGACTGGACTGCAGCGACCTTCACCTGGCTGCGGGTGGTGCAGTCGCAACGGATCATCTCGTTGAGTGTTCCGAGCAGCGGCCCGGCGTCCCTGGCGTAGCGGCGTACGGCTGAGTCGGACCAGCCTTCGGAGTAGCCCTTGAAGCGGCCGGAGAGCCGTACCAGCTCGCTCACATCGTCGAGCACCTGTTCCGGGTAGCCCAGGGCCTCGAGCCGCTTGCGGGCCATGCGCGCCCCGACAACCTCGTGGTGTCGAAAGGTGACCCCTCCGTGTTCATAGGACCTGGTGCGTGGCTTGGCAATGTCGTGGAAGAGTGCACCGAGGCGGACCGTGATCTCTGGCCGGGTCTTGTTGACAACGGCGATCGTGTGGGCCAAGACGTCCTTGTGGCGGTGGATGGGGTCCTGCTCCATGGCGAGCAATAGCAGTTCCGGCACCAGAATCTCCATCTCCCCCGAGCCGATCGATGCCCAAAGTCCCGGAGCGCAGTCGGGCTCGAGAAGGATGGTGCTGAGGCGATCGGCGCCTCCTGATCCGTCTCCCATAACAAGAAGTGTAGGGACCGATTCCAGGCCCCGATCATGACCCCGACTGGCAGCATGGGCGGTCGACCAGACAGACTCACTGCTTCGACGAGGATCCTGACAGAGGGTCAAAGTGGAGGGACCGCCATGAAGGTCGGCATCGCATTCGCCAACGCAGGGCCGTTCGGTGGCGCCGAGGGAGCAGTTGCCCTGGGCACCAACGCAGAGGCAGCCGGGTTTGAGTCGGTCTGGACGGTAGAGCACGTCGTCTACCCGCATGACTACGAATCGGCCTACCCGTACGACCCGAGCGGCAAGATGCCGATGGGGCCTGACACCCCCCTGGTCGATCCCCTGATCTGGCTGACCTGGCTGGGGGCCAATACCTCGACCATCCGCCTGGGTACCGGCATCCTGATCCTCCCGGAACACGAGCCCCTTGCCCTGGCCAAGCGGGTGGGAACCCTCGACGACCTGACAGGAGGACGCGTTGAGCTGGGCATCGGGGTCGGGTGGCTCCGCGAGGAGTTCGAGGCAATGGGCGTGCCATGGGAACGCCGTGCAGCCCGTACCGACGAGTACGTGTCGGTGCTTCGCACCCTGTGGTCCGGGAACGGTGTCTCGTTCGACGGTGAGTTCGTGTCGTTCAGCGAGGTCTCCTCGAACCCCAAGCCTGCAGACGGGACGGTCCCCGTGGTGGTCGGCGGTCACAGCCACGCTGCGGCCCGCCGAGCCGGGCGCCTGGGTGACGGCTTCTTCCCTACCGGTGGCGGGGACCTGGGCGACCTGTTGGCGACTATGCGTCAGTCGGCCGAGGAGCACGGCCGCGACCCTGGCTCGATTGAGGTCACAAGCGATGGAGAGGACCTCATGGGCGATGATCCGGTAGGTGCGGCGCAGGAGTCGGCTGCGATGGGAGTTAGCCGGATGGTCGTTCCGGCCTTCCTGTTCTGGGCCGACCCGGAAGCTTCCCTGGCCGAGTTCGGCGAGAGGATCGTGGCTCCCCTAGCGGGGATCTGAACTGCGAAAACCACCCGGGTAGGCGGCATGCGTGCCGTCGGGTCCTGCCGTCGGGCAGGCTTGTGGTATCCGACACCTGAGACGACTCCCGTGACCGGCCGATGACGGGCTGGATGCGCGACCCCCGCGACCGTCGCGGACGCACAGGGGGCTTCGGCCCGGCATTCGGTGGCGGGCGTCGACCCAGCTCACCTTCCCGGGGGGGGTTCGCCGAGATGCTGCTCGAGCGGCGCGGCCTGGTCGCGGGCCTCCTGGTGATCGCCTTCTTCGTCGTGGTGGCGATCGGCTCATCCGGCGAGGAGGTGACCGAGGACGAGCAGTTGGACCTGACCGGCGTGGTGCAGGCCGCCATGATCCAGGCCGGCCTGCCGTCCGTTGAGGTCCAGGTCGAGGACTGGACCGTGATCCTCTACGGCCGGGTGGCGTCACCCGAACTGAAGGAGGCCGCCACCCGCGTGGCCCAGGCCCAGGCCGAGGTGATCGGCGTGGACAACAGGCTGATGGTGCCCGAGCCAGAGATCGAAGAGGGCGACGAACCCGAGGTGCCGGACCTTCCGGCCGCCCAGGCCGATCTGTTGCTTCAGGCCAGGCTGAGCGCAGCAGCGGCCCACTCACCCATCCGCTTCAGCAGCGGAGGGGACCGCATCACCGAGGAGTCGGTACCGACCCTCGACCTGATTGC
>Ga0066826_10001614_pt1 | contig 11480 bp, 9 predicted proteins | sample ETNtaG_12_FD_65496 | JGI IMG/M metagenome (GOLD analysis project Ga0066826, IMG submission 65496) | Marine microbial and viral communities from oxygen minimum zone, Eastern Pacific Ocean - ETNP201306SV49 | ecosystem: Environmental > Aquatic > Marine > Oceanic | place: Pacific Ocean: Eastern... | reverse complement strand
AGTTCACTGCCCTTGCAATTCCCTAGAACTTCATAGTCCTTGACGCCCCATTCCAGAATCAGCCGCGACAAAAGTTCCTCCGCGACCACCAAAACCTCACCGTCAATCGCGACAGCCGAGTATTGAAACTCAGGATGCAGGCAAACCCCAAGGTTGGCCGGTAGTGTCCAGGGCGTGGTGGTCCAGATGACAAAACTGGTTTTTGCTGAATCGATATTTCCCAACTGCCCATTCAAACCAGACTTGACCTGGAACTTGACGTAAATTGTGGGGGACTGATGATCTGCGTGCTCCACTTCCGCTTCCGCCAAAGCCGTACGGCATGTGGTACACCAGTGAACCGGTTTTAGTCCGTTATAAACCGATCCGTTTGCTACAAATTTCCCAAGTTCTTCAACGATTGCCGCTTCATACGAAAAAGTCATTGTGAGGTACGGATTTTCCCAGTCGGCACAAATCCCCAAACGCTTGAACTCTTCCGCCTGAATATCAACAAACTTTTTCGCGTAGACACGACACAGTTTCCGGATTTCTGATTTTGAAGGAGTGTTCTTTTTGGCTCTCTCCTCTTTTGTCACCTGATGTTCAATAGGCAGGCCATGACAATCCCATCCGGGAACAAAAGTGGCGTCATAACCTTTCATCGTCATGAAACGGACTATGAAGTCTTTCAGAATTTTATTGAGGGCGTGACCAATGTGAATATTCCCATTGGCATAAGGCGGCCCATCATGAAAGACAAACTTGGGTCGGCCTTTAAACTTTTCACGCATGGAAGCGTAGAGATTTTCCTTTTCCCAATGAGCCAGCATTTCCGGTTCCTTCTTAACCAAACTGGCCTTCATTGGGAAGTCCGTCTGCGGCAAATTAAGCGTTTCTTTATAATCCATAGTTTTTCAAGTTAGACGAAAATATAATTAATAGAATCAGACTATTTTCATTGCTGTCTTTGCTTCTTGAAGAGTGGCCCGGGCCACCTTTCGGGCTTTTTCAGTACCTGCATGAATAATTTCATCGACTTCTTTAGGTTTCGCGGCAATCTCTTTCCTCTTTTCCATCTTTGGACGCATGGATTCCAGCAATGTCTCGACAAGTTTCAACTTGCAGTCGCCGCATCCGATCTCCGCTTTCCTGCACGCAGAATCAATCTCCGCCTGCATCTCCTTAGGAGAATAAATTTTATGCATGGGAAACAAATTGCAAACATCCGGGTCACCAGGATCAGTCCTTAAACCACGCGCCGGATCGGTGAGCATGGCCTTGACCTTCTTCGTGATCTGCTTTTCCGTGTCAGAAAGAAAAATAGCATTATTGTAACTCTTGCTCATTTTTCGCCCGTCGATTCCGTTGAGTTTGGGAACATCCGAAATTTTGGCATCGGGTTCGATGAACACCTTTTTTTGATACAGCTTGTTAAAACGACGAATGATTTCGCGGGAAAGCTCAAGGTGCGGTACCTGATCTATTCCAACAGGAACAGCATGCGCCTTGTACAAAACAATATCAGCCGTCTGCAAAACAGGGTATCCCAAAAATCCGTAGGAACTCATATCAACACTCTTCACTTCATCCTGCTTTTCCTTATAAGTGGGATTGCGCTCCAACCATGGGACCGGAACCACCATGGATAAAATCAGGTGCAGTTCGGCATGTTCAGGGATGGCAGATTGCAAAAACAAGGTGCATTTTTCAGGATCCAAGCCAGAACTCAACCAGTCGACGGCAACTTCGAAGGAAAAATTTTTAATGAGTTTCGGGTCTTCATACAACGTCGTCAGCGAATGCCAGTCAGCGATGAAGAAAAAACAATCAAAATCATCCTGCATGGAAACCCAGTTTTTCAACGCTCCATGGTAATTCCCAAGGTGCAACTGGCCCGAAGGCTGCATACCGCTTAAAATCCTTTTACCTGCCATGAATATCTCTACTGTTAATTGCTTATTATTGAAAACTGATTCTGAGAATATTAAAAAGGTCCGGAAACGCTTCCTGCGTTAGAAACTGAACCACTATAACAATGGGCATCCATAAAATACGACCAAGAATTCCGGTATGAGCAAAATGGTCCAGCAAAATAATTCCCATAAGAAGAAAAGCCCCAAACCGATCCAGCCCACTCAGGCGGGCGGCAATATTGCTTGGAACCAACCCCTTTATCACGCTTGAACCATCCAGAGGAAACACAGGCAGTAGGTTGAAAATTGCCAGCGCCACATTTATATATACCCCAAAACTCAGTAAAGTAAATAGAATCCAGGTTCCGCCGGGCTCAATAACCCGGATAAAAAAACTGCATATTACCGCAAGCGTAACGTTGGACAACGGACCGGCGATGGCAACATACATCATATCTCTTCTGGGGTGTTCAAAATTTCTCGGATCGACAGGAACCGGCTTGGCCCAACCAAATCCCATAAAGTAGAAAAACAGGGTTCCTATAGGATCCAAATGCTTCAGCGGATTAAAAGTAAGCCGCCCCAGAAGCTTAGCGGTATTGTCTCCCAGCAGATACGCTACCCTGCCATGAGAATATTCGTGCACCGTCAGCGAAAATAATATCACCGGAATCATCAATATTAATAACTGCGATTTATTCAAAAGTCCCCCTGAAGAACAGTCTCAATTTGGAAATACTGTAAGCAAGCGCCGTATTAAAACGCTTGTCCCTTTAAAACTCTTAATGAATGAAGAAGGGGAACCTATTGACCCCGGCGACCTTACCAGGAAGAGGCGGGAAATAATGGACAAACCGACTTTCCTAACCCTGTCTCAAAAACATTTTATCTTAAAACCGGCTTAATTCCCAATTCTTTGGTAAGGCCAGCGCTCGATAATCCTAAACTCGAAAACAGACCCCAACGTAACCAGAGAAACTTGATTTTAATACTAATAACCCTGTGAAATGGGGACATTTATTGTATTGATCGTGTCTTGGCGTATTTAAGATAGGTATAAAACGCCATTGATAGCGATAAAAATATCCCAAGAAATCCTTCCCTGAAACCTTGCCTGATAAAATAAGTCTTCAAAAACATCCAAACGGGTCGCAGGTAAAGATGAGTCCAGTGGGCCTTCCAGCCCAGCCGTTTTTTTTCCTCAGCGTAAAGAGATGAATAACGATTCTGACGTTGGATGTAGTCTTCCATTCCGGCAAAGGAATAATGCAAAATAGGATGATTTATGACTCCGCCATTATCGTCCGGAATTAACCTTTCGTGCACCATGGAATCAGAAAACGAAACCCGGTCCCTGTCATACAACCGGGATATTAAGTCCGGGTACCATCCTGCATGACGCACCCATCGGTCCGCGATAAAATTTTTCCTAGGAAAACGATACAGAGGAAACTCCGGTTTACTGGATAATAATTTCTGGATGGCCTCAGCGCATTCTGTCGAGATAACCTCATCCGCATCAACGTTTAAGACCCACCTGTTGCTTGCCTTTTCAGCGCAGAGGTTTTTCTGAGGACCGTACCCCAACCAATTTTCCTCAAATATTTTATCCGTAAACCTTCGACAAATTTCAACCGTGCGGTCCGTACTAAAAGTATCCACAATAACAATTTCATCGGCCCAGCGAACGCTTTCCAGACAACGCGCAATGTTTTTTTCTTCATTTTTGGTAATGATGATAACTGAAACTTTTTCCATGGGCCTGCCTTTGCAAAAGAAAATTTCCCCACAGGAACTCAACCTGCAATAATTTATACCCAAAACAGGTCTTTCATCCCAAGATCGATCGGATTATAGCATTTCTATCCGTCGTTTGACTCTAAGTGATTATTTTTTTTGGTTTTGTGTAAAATATGTTAGGATGTTTTGATCTTATTTAGGTTGGAAACAGAGACGTCTCGGCATATTTTTTTTTGCCAATTCGGCCAAAAATGGAAACCCTTCTCGAAAACATCATCGAACTCGCCGAAAAAGTCTGGATCAAGCTGGATATTCTTCTGGATTAGGAAAATATGGAACTCCCCGAATTTCTCGAGCCTTTGCTTGCCTCTATTCTATCGGACCCTCTCCTCCTGGGCATTTCTGCGGCCATGATCTTGCTTATACCTTTAGGCATTTACAAGTTAAAAAAAGCCCACGCAGAAAAAGAGGGACGTCTGAATGCGTTGTTGAATGAACTGGACGAAACTGAGGATCACGAGGAAATGGATGAAAATGATCCAGCTCGACTCCGAAAGAAACCTGCCGAACCTACAGGCTATGACGAGCCCGACGTCGACACTCTGAGTAAACTCGAAGAAAAAGACACTGACGACGACGATGATGAGGACGTCTATGAACGTTATAAAAAGGAATACGAAATGGGTGGCGACGACGAAGAGGGTGAGGGCGTATACGGCGATGAATTCGAGTCATCCACCTCACCCGAAGAAGCAACCATCTCAAAGGAAACTGAAGACTTGGATCACACACTGCGGGAAATAGTGGGTGATGACCTCAACTGGAACGAAGAGTCGACTACGGTTACCTCGGAATTAGCCGAAGACTTAATTGATGTCGGCTCAGATAAAGACCAGACGATTCTCGACCTGCAAGCGGAAATAGAAGAAAGCATTCAGGCACTCACTGAAAGTTTAAGCCAGGACACAAGTCCGCCCCTGCCCGCCACACCTCAATTGGAAACGACAGACATCGACCTTGATAAGGATGCAGAAAAAGTTCGCGAAGAGGAACCCACCGCTGAATCCTCTCTGGAAGAAGCACAGGAACCTGCCCCGGAAATCGAAGAGGAACCTTCCGTTGAGTCTATACAGGAAGAGAATCCTGAACTGGAAGAGGTGATCATTTTAGACCTTGAGCAAATGCTTGAGACAGAGAAAGAAAACGAGGAAGAGTTAGATGAACCAGAGCAAAAGGAAACGACCGCTCCTTCAGCGGAAGTTGCAGATATTCCAACCCAGCCGACCTCTTTCTACGAGGAACCTCCTGAAGAAATCGAAGGCTCGGAAATTCTGGGACAAAACACCATAGAGAGCAAAGAGGAGTCGAGCACAGCTTTTATTGAAGCTTCTTCAGAAATCTCCCAGGAAGACCATGAAGCAGAACCTCTGGATACTCGTTCCCACTCTCTGGACATTGAACCTGTTATAGCCAGAGAGAAACCAGGTAGTGAGCCAGCCCGAAAAGAACGAAGCTCATATCAGCCGACCAGAGTCCGCTATAAAAGCAAACGGGAATCCAGATCCAACAAGGAATATGTAAATCTATTAGAATCATTTATCTTTATGGCAAAGCAAAAAAACAAAAAGTCCGACTCATAAAAAAACGGATATACTGTCTACCTTAATAAAAATGGTTTAAATCTTTAATGTCCATATCAGCCAACATAATATCTGTCGGCGGAGGCAAAGGCGGCATTGGTAAAAGTGTTGTCTCCACTAACCTTGCAGTGGGCATGGCGCTAAGCGGTCAAAAAGTCGTTCTCATGGACGGTGATTTTGGCGCGTCCAACCTGCATGCGTTACTTGGCACCAGCCATCCTCCCTACGGATTCCAAGACCTCTTCATCAACAATTTGTCATCTGACTCGCTGTTGATAGAAACTGGAATAAGTAATCTTAAATTCATAAGCAGTGCTGGAGACAATCCTGGAAGTGCAAACATCGATCCCGAGCGCGTTCAGAAAATAATATCTTTCATCAAAAACCTTAAAGCAGACACGATCATTCTGGACCTTGGGCCGGGAACAAGTTTTAATGTTCTGGATTTCTTCAATATAAGCCCGCAAAACATCGTGATGAGTTCACCCGAGATGACATCGGTTATGAAAACATTTAGCTTCATCCGTGCGGCGCTATTCAGGAAATTGAGCTTATACCTGCAGGATCAGCCCGACTTACAAAGGTTGGTTGACCATTCGCATCCATCCCAGACAGATGTGGAAACGTATACGGTAGATATTCTCCGGGAAAATGTGGAGAAAATTGATAACTCTCAAATCCAGCGAATCAACGAAATCATCGACAAATTCAAACCCGGAATCATCATAAACCGGGTTCGAAACAAAAAGGATTTACTGGCGGGAAACAATCTTATTAATCTGGTCAAAAAATATCTCGATGTCGACCTCAACTACCTCGGCTATATTGTCGAAAGTGATCGAGTCCGTGACTCTGTTGAGGAAATGGTTCCGTTCCTCATAAAAGACCCACAAAGCAAGCCCTCTGAAAACCTTCAACAGATTATCGGATCTTTAACCAATACCGATCTCCACTTGGTCAAGGAAGATGGAAGGATTTTTGTTTCAAAACATGTGCGCCTCAGTTCTGGCTGGGATGTTTAACTCATTCCTAAGCAAGGCAACTCTGCTGACACCTCGACGGTTTTAATTCTACAGAAAAATGATTGATATACACCTGCGAAGCCTCTTGCGATTGAGCAAAGCGTGTAGCTCGGACGTCTACGTCGTTGGAGGCACACTTAGAGATCGCCTCCTGAAAAAAAAATGCTCCGACTTTGACTTTGCTGTCCGTGGAGCACCCACCTTGGCTCGTCAACTCTCACTAGCTACAAAATCTCCGCTTGTTCCTCTGGACACTACGCCGGGAAGGGAAACTTTCCGTGTTGTCATCCGAGAAAACTTATATTTTGATTTTTCCGAATTGCAGGGAGATTCCATTGAGTCAGATTTGAACCAACGCGATTTCACTTTCAATGCCATGGCTGTTCCTTTGAGTAGCTTTATCAAAGGGACTGAAAGTTTCATTGACCCTCATAATGGAAAAACTGACATTAAAAGCAGAATCATTCGCGCTCTTCCTGGGCCCGTCTTTTCAAACGACCCTTTGCGCATGCTTCGGGCCTTTCGTTTTATGAGCATTCTCAAATTTCAAATAGAGGAAAATACGTTTGAAATAATAAAGGATCTGGGAGAAAAAATAAATCAAGCGGCTCCAGAGAGGATCTATAACGAACTGAGCCTTTTACTAAACTCCAAAAAAACAAGCCCGGCGATCAACTCAATGCATGACAGTGGTTTACTGGAACGTATATTCCCAGTCATATACAAAAATCAAAAAACACCGCCTTCAATACGGGTGCTGGATAACCTGGAAAACATACTTTCAGCTCTAAAAACTACTGGGATTAAACCACTTGCGGATATCAAAAAAGTATTTTCAAAAAAAAGAGGGCTCATAAAGCTCGGAGCCATTCTTTATCCTTTAAAAAAAACCATGCCCGCAGATGCAAGAGGGTACAAAAAAAAATGGAACCGTAATTCCACCCTTGGTAGGGTGCTCACAGACCTCAGAGCCTCAAATGCAGATATTGACTATATTGGCGCAATGATTTCGTGCTGGCGCTCTGCGTCAGACAGTAAGTTGGACTTTGCTGGGTGTAGCCCCAATTTATACAACCTTTATCAATTCATCAATCAACATGAGAAAGGGCTGATTCCTGGGCTGTACTTGCATCTGGCCAACCGCCCGAAACTCCCCCAGGCTGATAAATGGATGACTGATGCGGATTGCATAACTGTGCGAAACACATTGGATTTTTACTTTCACATCTACATCCCTGCCAAAACAAGAAAACCTCTTCTCAATGGAGACGATATCCAACAGGTATTTAAAGTTACTCCAAATTCTTCGTTTAAAACCTTACTGGATAAAATTGAGGAAGCCCGTGTTCTGGGAATTATCCATACACGATCCGAAGCAATTCATTTTGCCAAAGGTATATTTGATAGTAATGAAAAGGAAAATATTTAATGCCGCTGAATTACAAAACAACTGAATGGAACAGCAAAAAAGTGATTCTTGGTGAAGGTTCATTTATCCTGGAAGAACCTGTGAGTATACTCGTTGGATTTCACGGAGCGGAATCTACACCGGAAAACATGCTTGTGCATGGCAATCGCCTGCAACTGAAAAATACTTTCATGCTGTTTCCCGAAGGCCCTGTGGATGCGGGAGAGGGCCGCTGGAGCTGGTGGAGCGATGGCCCACGACAAAAGGAATCTGTGAATGATTTTTTAATTTTCTCTTCCAACATTATGAGCATGGCTCAAGACCATTTAAGAGCTCGATATAAAAACGTAGAAACCCGGTTTTGTCTCTGGGGGTTTTCGCAGGGTGGAGCGGCATCACTCGTGTACGCACTTCTGGGCACACACCCCTTATACAAGGTGGCGTCGATTTGTGGCTTTCTCCCGGAAATCCCCGACCGTGAAACGAGTGCGAATTTATCAGTCCCAATTCTTGGAATTTTTGGTATCAATGACGATGTTGTCCCCTCTTTTCTAGCAGAACACGCATTGGAAGAAATGCAACGTAAGGGACATAACCCAACGCTTAGGGAAACGCCCCAAGGGCACGAACTAAACTCGGAGAACCTGATAGAATTGCGTGACTTTTTCCAACACTGAGTCTAAGCACAGCCACAAACCAATACAAAGCAACGGTTTCTCTTCCACCCATGATTGTCGTGGTCAAAAGCCTCTTTTTTTTATCCCGTCTGAGAATGACTTTTCATTGACATGATAAAAGCCTTTGGTATGATTGCACCTGACATTTAGTTGATCTTGCTCAGTATTAAGGGAAGATGGTGAAAAACCATCGCGGACCCGCCGCTGTGACCGAGGACGAAACCCGCACTAGCCACTGCACGATGATTTCGTGGGAAGGCGCGGGGATTAGGATGATCCGGAAGTCAGAAAACCTGACTGAGCATACTTCATAATCTCTTCGGGACTCGAGAGGTGATGGGTTACCCCACTACCTAAGGAGTGGGGTTTTTTATTTCCCCCCTCCTTAATCTGGAATGTTTCCATTCCAAAGAACTTCCGAAACAACATTTAATTAACACAGGAAAGCTTTCATGCACTTACATTGTCTAGTCCTATCATTAATTATCACCCTATTTTGCAATTCAACCACATTAGCAAATGATCTCATGGATCCTGTTATCGTCACAGCAACCAAGTTTAAAACGATAGATACGAAAGCCACCTATGCGTCTGAAACCTACAACCGAAAAGATATTGAACAGTCTGGAACAAAGTCACTTTATGATTTTCTTAATCAGAGTACGTCAATAGCCATTATGCCATCCTCCGGGAATCCTTTTAGTCAGAAAATTGATATGCGTGGTTTTGGGCTAACCGATGGCTATAAAAATATTGTGATAACCATCAATGGTCGTCGTCTAAACAATGTTGATTCGGTACCTCAAAAATTAAGTGAAATCTCAATTACCAACATTGACCGCATTGAAATAACAAAAGGGAGCGGGTCAGTAGTTCATGGGGATGGTGCCACAGCCGGATCTATCCAGATTTATACCCGTGACACAATAGAAACGACCTTGGAAGGCTCAGTAGGTAATTATGGAATACACACCGGTTCATTCACAACCGGTCTTTCAGAGGGGAAATTTATATTATCTGCTTCAGGCGACCGATATCATAAAGATGGTTTCAGTGACAAGGACCTCTATGGTCATAGAGATAGTGGAACCACTGGAAACTATTCCGCCAAGTTAAGGTATTTCCCAACAGAAACCAGCGAAGTGTTTATTGAGAAAGACCATGCAAACGTCAATATAAGATACCCAAATGCTCTAACCCAAGAAACGTTCGAACAAAACCCAGGGTCGAGCTACAAGACCACCCAAGGCGTGAAAAGATATAATTTTCAAACTTCTAACACAAACAACCTAGCCGTTGGTGGCACCCTAGAGTTAACAAGTAAGCTTGAAGCCAACTTGGTTTTTACACATCAAGACAAGGTCATGGTCAATGATACAGAGAAAAAATATCATAACAATGCAGTTGATAGCAGTATCAAATATCAAAATGGACCACTAAAAGTTATTACCGGCATCCAAACATGGGATGGCATACGTAATGCTGACACATGGGACAAAGGCTCAACTGATACGGCCAAAAAATCAAACTTAGGAGTGTTTGCCCAAAGTTCTTACGATACCGGTAGTACAGTTTTTTCGCTCGGCATGAGGGGCGAGTGGGTTGAGTATACCTGGCAAACAGATGATAAAGATTATGACTTTTTAGCTTACGACCTTGGTATCAACAAGACTTTCAATGACAACCTCAGCGTATTTTCCAACTTAAACTATGCCTTTCTAGCTCCGGATGTTGACCGTTTATTTACGGGGGCTGGGGCTTTCAATGGATTTATAGATCCTGCCCTGTCAACCACTCTTAATATCGGAGTCAATCATGTAACTTCAAAAAACAAGGCGAAGCTTACGTTGTATGGAGTTAAGTTAAAAAATGAACTGTATTACAATTCCACCATTGACTCGAGTATGACATATAAGAACACCAATCTTGACAGTTCCTATAAGTATGGCCTTGAACTTCATGATAAGTACTCCTTCAACAACGATCTCTCTGCTACGATCAACTACGCATACACCAAAGCAATGATTGACTTTGAACGAGCAGCTGGAGACGAGGTGCCACAGGTATCAGAGCATACGGTTTCACTTGGAGTAAACTACAACCCAACATCAAAATCAAGAATTGTGGTAGGACATGTGTATCGCAGTGAGATGCTCGCTGAAGAAGATTTTGCCAATAGTTTTAGTCAGAAAAACAAAGCATACAATTCAACAAACCTATCTTACACATACACCCACAAAACCGATTCAGGAAAAGGGTTATTCAACTGGTGGCCAAATGGCCCTCATCAAGCTGATATTTATCTAAAAGCGGACAACCTATTTGAGGAATCCCATGGGTCCTGGCTCAGGAATGATGTCGTCTACACAAATCAATTTACCCGAAATTGGAGAATTGGAACTAAATTATTATTTTAACCTCCGACCAAAATTATGAGGACAAAACCTTATGAATGGAAAACAATAATTAAAAAGTTCCTCACTTCACAACTTATCGTTTTCTACCTTTTCCTTATGGCATTTCAAGAGGCCCACGCGGCTTCGCAGCGTGTCATCTCTACCTCTCCGGCTATCACGGAAATTCTCTTTGCATTAGGCGCCGGAGAAAGAGTCGTTGGAGTAACCGATTACTGCAGTTTTCCTAAAAAGGCCTGTCTTCTTCCAAGTATAGGTGGGCCATTAAACCCAAGCACTGAAACATGGATTGCCTTAAAGCCTGATCTAATAATCGTTCAAGAAGACAGCGTAGTAATTAACAAACACGCCACTATTCTCAAGATACCAATTCTAAAGGTTTCAGTAAATAATCTAGAGAATATTTTGACGTCCATCCAAGCTATTGCGAATACGATGCAAGTCTCTAAAAGAGGTCATCAACTAGTCGATAAAATAAATGCAGAAATCGAACAGTACCGAACTCGTTTAAGGAAACTTAAACCTCGTCAAGTATTAATGCTATTAAGTGATACTAATGATCCGAGCCGCGATCTATACGCTGTTGGAAGAGACACCTTTCTCAATGAACTTTTATCTATTGCAGGTGGAGAAAATATCCTTCCCGACACAATGGCAACATATCCAAAAATCTCCAAAGAATTT
>Ga0066826_10001611_pt1 | contig 11499 bp, 8 predicted proteins | sample ETNtaG_12_FD_65496 | JGI IMG/M metagenome (GOLD analysis project Ga0066826, IMG submission 65496) | Marine microbial and viral communities from oxygen minimum zone, Eastern Pacific Ocean - ETNP201306SV49 | ecosystem: Environmental > Aquatic > Marine > Oceanic | place: Pacific Ocean: Eastern... | reverse complement strand
ATTGGGATTTTGTTGCGACTGATCAGGTCGCGCAACAATGTCTGCGTTCCGACCAGGTGTACAACGAATGGGCGTACTCACAGATGCTGGATTTGAATACCGAGCCTGAATTAACCAAAAGTGATCCAAACCTTTAAGCCTCACTATCCAGAAAATTGAAAATACCTTCACATCAACTGGACTACATTATCGGGCAGGTCACATCAATGATAGCGGGGGAGTAAACATGAAAATAAACAGGCGTACAGCGTTGAGGGCAGCGCTACTGATTGCCAGTCCATGGCTTATGACGGGACGGCAGCCTCATGCCGGGGCGGCCGAAACAAAAAAGGTTTCTGGCGAGACCGTTGTTGTGATCGGGGCTGGTATTGCGGGTCTGTCAGCAGCTATACGCCTCGGAGCCAGCGGATACCGGGTGATCGTGGTGGAGTCCCGTGATCGTCCGGGTGGGCGCATGTGGACTGATCACTCCCTGGGCACGGCGGTGGATTTAGGCGCTGCGTGGATTCATGGAGATTCTTCGAGCAACCCGTTGATGAAAATGGTTGATCGATACGGACTATCGACCAAGGCTACCGAATGGGATGAGACATGGCTTTTCGATATTGGATACGGCGAGATAGAGGATGAGAGTTATGACTCGATCTGGAGAAGGTCAGAAGACATTATCGAGCGCCTCTACGAAGCACAGTCTACGGCTTCAAGTCAGCGCTCTGTCGCAGATGCCCTTGCACCAATCCTGAAGAGGCTTTCGGGAGACTCGATCGTAAAGCGAGGTATCCAGTGGCGGCTTGCAAGCGAGATCGAGGTCGAATATGCCGACAATTACGACCAGCTCTCCTTAAAGCACTGGGGTATGGATGAGAAGTTTCGTGGCGATGATGTGGTCGTAAGCGGGGGTTTCCAGAAGATCGTGGAGCCGATGACGCGTGGACTGGATATCCGTTATGGACATGTTGTCGACAAGGTGTCGTATGACGGCTCCGGGGCCAGGGTAACGACAAATCAGGGCGTGATCGAGTCTGAACGCGTGGTGGTAACCATACCCCTCGGCGTCCTTCAGCAGGAACGGGTCCAATTTGAACCGCCACTCCCTGAAGAAAAGATTGACAGTATCGGCCGTCTTGGAATGGGCGTAATGAATAAGATCGCTTTGCGGTTCTCCAAACGGTTCTGGCCCGAAGATGCTTATCGATTGGGTCTTCTGAACAGTTCCACGGAGAATCTGACTGAGTACTTCCCCATCACTCCTTACTCAGGGGAGTCGGTAATCGTGGGATTAACGCGAGGCCGTCATGCAAAATCAATTGAGATGGCAAGCAAAGAAGATGTAATCCAGCACGCGTTGTCGGATTTGAAGTTCATGCTCGGCAGTGCGGTGCCTTCCAGGCCGGTCGGTTCTGTCGTCACCCGGTGGCATTCAGATGAGTTTTCCCATGGTGCTTATTCTCACGTCTCTCCGGGGGGTTCTTTCTCTGACTATAGAACCCTCGCCAGGTCGCTTGGCGACCAGATCTTTTTTGCGGGAGAGGCTACCCACGCGAGGTACCCCGGCACGCTGCATGGCGCCTATTTATCGGGTGAGCGCGCCGCAAAAGAGATCATGAAGTTGGCGGGGAGTACCCGTGGGACGACGGAAAGTGCGGAAAGTAATCGCTGAACACCACCCCAGATCATGAATGTACTGCGTTACGGGGTTTAGTCGATGACCAGCGTCCGCTTTGTTCTTACGGTAGGGGTGGCCATATTCGTCATCGTGGTGGGTGGATTGGTTGGAGGGTTGTCGATCTGGGGAGGGGTGACATCTTCACTTGAGTTAACGCGTTCGGCGCAAAGCCAGCAGACCGCGAAACTCGCCGAAACGGTAAGCGCATTCGTGCACAGGGTGGAGCAGGACGTCCTCACTATCACGGATGTGCTGAGCGAGAGCGCCCAAAATCTTGAGAACCGCGCCGTCATTCATGTGCTCAAGCCATTTGTCCGAAACAAGGATTATCTCAACGATATCACGCTCGTCCGGAAGAACAGAACAAATGTGTGGGTCGGTAACTGGCGGGGGCGCATTACCGCAGAGTTGAATATAGAACTCGACGAAGACGATTATCGCTATGCGATCCGCGGGAAGCCAGGCGATGGTACCGAAGGATTTGAAGATATCTATCTGGAGGCCACTGACAAGCGTCCTGTGGTTTCCTACACCAAGCATTTCTCCGATTGTTGCGGGACACCTGTGGGAACCCTCTACCTCGATATTGGTCTCACGACACTCTCATTGGCGCTGTCTCAAGATCAGGGTAAAGATGACCGCAGTGTATTTGTATTTGACGAGAGCGGAGCCGTGATCGCCCACCCATCATTGATCGGTGAAGACGCCTACAAGGTGTTTTACCGGCTACCCAGAATTTCAGACCTGAATGATTCAGTGGCCTCCGCCGTATACACGGAGATTCAGAGCAAGGGAACTAATTTTCAGGATATCGAGGTGCGAAATGAGATCTGGCTCGTGTCAGTTGTCCGGATTCAGAGCATCGGCGATAAGGCATGGTATGCGGTCTCGGTCGTTCCGCGTCGCGTGGTACTCGGTCCGATGATTGATCGAGCCCTGCTGGTTGGGTTCATCGGCCTGTTGATTCTTTTTGCCGCTGTGGTCATCGCATGGATCATGGGTCGATCCATTTCGACACCTGTGTCTCGTCTCGCCCTTGCCGCAGATGCAGTCCGAACGCTGAATATCGATATGCCAACCGAGCGGGTGAGCCGGTTTTCTGAACTCAATTCAGCGGAGCAGGCATTTCGCGCGATGCTGACGGGTCTTGAGGTGTTCATCCGGTACGTTCCAAAAAATCTTGTCCGTCGTCTTATCCAGCTAGAAGCAAAAGGTCGGGGGGTAGAGGCCGAGGAGCGCGAGGTAACAATACTGTTCACCGATATTGCAGGCTATACCTCCATATCAGATGGAATGAATCCAAAAGAACTTGCGGGCCTGCTGAATAACTACTTTGAGGTGCTCGTGCAGCCGGTTACGGCACAGGGAGGGACCGTAGACAAGTTTATCGGCGATGCTTTGATGGCGTTCTGGAACGCACCTGATGAACAAGACGATCATGCAGATTTTGCTATTAACGCAGCTCTTGAGATCCAAAAGGTGACCCACGAGTTTAATAATGAACGTGCAGCAAAAGGGCAAAAACCGCTTATAACGCGAATTGGCCTGCATACGGGTCGTGTGCTGGTGGGCAACATCGGTGCCAGCGAACGGATGAATTACACGATTGTCGGTGATGCCGTGAACACGGCCTCTCGACTGGAGGCGCTAGGTAAGGAAATCGGCGAGACTCTGTGTATTTCTAGTGATACCCGAGATGCGGCTCGAATGGATTACGCATGGTGCGAAGTGCACCGTGTGATATTAAAAGGGCGTAGCCAAGAGACTTTGGTGTACACCATTTCACAGCCGGAATTCAGGCCATGAGTGAAGCGACTGACTTAGTAAGATCTCGCCGTCTCGGATGGTCGTTGGATCAGCCATTCTATGTTGATCCGCTCTACTTTCAGCTCGATTTAGATCATGTGTTCCGAGCTGGCTGGTTGTTCGCCGGACATACGTGTCAAATTAAGGAGCCAGGTGAGTATTTCTGCTATGACATAGCGGACGACTCCCTTATTATTATTCGGGGCAATGACCGAAAGGTACGGGCATTGTTCAATGTGTGCCGTCATCGCGGCTCTCTAATCTGTAAGGTTCCCAAAGGGCATGTCAAAAGACTGGTCTGTCCGTATCATCAATGGACCTATGATACGGATGGCAGTTTGCTGCGAAATACGTGGATGCCGGCGGACTTTGTAAATGATGAATTTAACCTCAAACAGGCTCACGTTAAAACTGTTGCCGGCCTGATCTTCATAAGCCTTGCCGGTGTAGCTCCAGCATTTGCGCCGGAAGAGAACTTGAAAGGCCTATTGGAGCCTCATGGACTAGAGAGCGCTAAGGTCGCATACAGTGAAACGTATGACATAGCAGCAAACTGGAAACTCGTCATTGAGAATCAGCGGGAGTGTTACCACTGTCCCGCCAAACACAAAGGTTACGCCAAAATTCAGTTTGACACGGAGGTTGATAACAGTGACGAACAGAGTCAGATCCAGGCTCGGTGGAACGAGAGTCGAGAAAAGTGGGCCTCAATGGGCCTTGACATATCACTGGCGGACTACCGTTATGCAATGAAGGGATCATGGTGGCGGGCAGTTCGGACACCTTTTCGGGCAGGTTTTGTCTCAGAGACAGTGAATGGTCAGCCAGTCGCTCCTTTGATGGGTAAGTTCACAGATCCCGATGCAGGGAATGCGCGCGCCAATACGTACCCAAACTTCTGGCTTCACGGATCAAGTGATCACATGCACACCATGCGCGTTACGCCAATCGACGAAAAAACGACTCGAATTCAGGCTGACTGGTTAGTTAGCGAAACAGCGAAAGAGGGCGTTGATTACAGCGTCGAGCAATTGATCGCATTTTCTAAACGCGTGAATGAAGAGGATCACGAGATTGCCGAAGATCAAGCCAAAGGTGTCATGTCCTCGAGATACCAACCTGGGCCATACTCCCCTATAAAAGAAGAACTGGTCGAACATTTTGTCGCTTGGTACATAGAGCAAATGGGTCAGATATCTCCATAGGTGCATTCCTGTAAAGAGTTGGCAAGGGTCACTCGAGAATCGGCCATGATCTGGCCACGTCGGTTCAAGTGACCTTAACGATGATGACTGCGGAGCAGTCGTGAGTAACTGAAGTAAAGAAGTAATGATGGTGGGCCCGGAAGGACTCGAAGTGATTTATAAGTTATTGAATCATTGAAGTAAGTTCCGCCATCCCCAAATAGTTACCGTCAAAGTTACCGCCTAAAGTGCTGGATTTGGTTGGACGTGAATCGACCCAGGTGGATCAGAAGGGGTGGTGTTGGTCAAATAGCGTCAGAATGACGAAAGTGGATAGACAGGTGTAGTTACTGGTAACCGAGTCGATCTACCAGACCGTACACAAGTGTGCTTAGCCGCTGATGGGCTATACGCATTTAAGGGCGGAGGATTTGGTTAGGCGGTTGGGCTAATCGACTATTCGCTGTTCCTCAAAACTCAGGAAGTGCTGCCCCCCGTCACAATAACACTCTTTCGGCAAATTGATGTCAGCACGCATTTGACTCCTTTGTTGTAGCAATTTAGGTATTAACACGAAATGGTAAACTGCATCCAAGACTTCAGACGTATCATAACGGGCTTTCGCCTGTGCAATCCATTTTGATTAATACGTTCAGTTTAGACGTAATTATGAGATATGAAAATTGTGAGATTCGGGATGAATGACGTAACAAAAACACTCACTCAACGGCGTCAAGTTTTTGCGGATAACGCTCTTCTTTTCTATGATGAGCCGGTGTACTTTACCCGCGCCCAAGGTGTATGGATGTACGATGCAAACGACACCCCGTATCTAGATGCCTATAACAACACAGTATCGGTAGGGCATTGTAATGTTGAAGTTGTTGAAGCGATCACGCGACAGGCATCGACATTGAATTCACACACACGCTATCTTTATGACACAGTTTTGGACTATGCAGAAGAATTGTTGAAGGAATTTCCTGAAGATCTTTCGAAGATTGCTTTCACTTGTACAGGCACCGAAGCGAATGAATTGGCGATGCGAATTGCAAAGGAGACTACCGGTGGAGACGGATTTATTGTCGTCGGAAACGCCTATCACGGTTGCTCGAACGCAACCGCGGATATTTCGCCCTATGGTAGTGATGGCATAGTTAGTGCCTCGAACGTTCGAGCACTTGAACCGCCTAATTCATATCGGCTTTCCAACGCGGAGATTGAGCAGAATTTTACGGACGGCCTTCGGCAATGTATCAAAGATGTAGAAAACAATGGCCATAAGTTTGCGGCCTTGATCATAGACGCCACGTTAGAGGCTAACGGTATCTTTGCTATTCCGACGACGTATCTCAGGAAATCCCAAGAAATTATTCGAGAAGCCGGAGGTCTTTTTATTGCGGACGAAGTTCAAGGGGGTTTTGCAAGGATGGGTGATAGGATGTGGAGTTTTGAACGACACAACGTAACACCAGATTTAGTGACTGTCGGTAAACCAATGGCAAACGGATTGCCAATGGGAGGGGTAATTGGTACAGCTGATTTGATAAACCACTTCTTTCGGCAGCACCACTATTTCAATACTTTTGGTGGAAACGCTGTTTGTGCTGCTGCCGGTCAAGCCACGCTCCGTTTCATACAGAGGGAAAGACTTCTGAATAATGCACGATCGGTAGGAAAGTACCTGTTCGACAAATGTTCGAAACTAATGGATAAACACGAGGCGATCGGTCACGTACGGGGGGCAGGTTTGTTCATTGGGATTGAATTTGTCGAAGACAGGAGCAGCAAAAAACCAGCACCGGTTATGGCCAAGGCCGTTATGAACAGCCTCCGACATCACAATATCCTTACGGGGCTGGCTGGGCAGTTTGACAATGTGCTCAAGATTCGGCCACCCCTGATATTTGATAAAGCCAATGCGGACCAGTTTTTAGACACTCTTAATCTAGTTTTGAGCCTGGATCTAAGGCCGGCAACACTGAGACCTTGACGTATCGTTGCCGCCAGCAACAATCTGCGGTCATAACCAGTGGTTTTTGTAACGACCTTGAAGGTTAAGTAATATGTCTTCAACAAAGACTGTAAGGCAGCATACTGTAGATGAACTTAGAAGCATATTGCCTGTGTGGACTGCATCCAGAGATTCTCATGTCCAACTTCTCAGTCTTTCGGAAAATGCTGTCTATCTTGTCAAGGACGCTGCTGTTAACCAGCCATTTATCGTTCGAGTTCACAGAAGCGGCTATAACACGAAAACAGAAATCGAATCGGAGTTAATTTGGTTGAAGGCCCTCGGAGGCGAAACCAAAGTCAAACTTCCAGTGCCAATTCTTGGGCAGTCTGGTACGTTTATTCAAGACTTGCCGAGTGGAAATTCTGCGGTCGCTTTTGATTTTGTTAGAGGGAAACACCCAGCATCAGAGGGCGACATCCTTACTACTCTAAAATTTCTTGGTGCCACAGCGGCGCAATTTCACCGACATGCGCGGCTCTGGGAGCACCCACCTGGCTTCGTCCGCAAGATTTGGGACTTTCCACACTGCCTCGGTAACGGAGCAATCTGGGGGGATTGGCGGGGCGCCCCCGGACTTTCCCCTAAAAATATTAAGTATTTAGAGTCGATAGTGAGCACTCTTAAGGCGCGTTTGGAATCTTTCGGCCGCGGTCCCGAGCGTTTTGGCCTAATCCATGGCGACATGAAACTAGCAAACGTATTGATTTCCGATGATGGTTTGCATGTACTAGACTTTGATGATTGCGGCTATGGCTGGTTTCTTTACGACTATGGTTGTGCAATGACAGGCCTAGATGTGGGATCTGCGGTAGACGCACGCAAACAAGCGTGGATATCTGGGTATCGGCAGGTGGCTGATTTGTCGCGGGATGATGAGGATATGTTGCCGACGTTTTCACTCCTACGGCGTTTTTTGACGATGGCATGGGCAGGCTCGCACACTGACTCTCCAAATGCCCTAGGTGAATTTGGGGCACAGTACTCTATGGAAACGTTGGCAATCACGGAAGAATATTTGACCGGATATGGTTTGTAGGTAAGTAAAGAAAACAAGAACTACGTAGTTCCAAACAGAAATTGTCGAGATATAACTACAAAAGGGAAAAACCAGAGATGGAAAGGCAAATTCAAACTACCGCTATCAAGATCGAGAACGTAAAGAAACAGTTTGGATTTGGCGAGAGTGCTGTCACTGCCCTTGCCGACATAACGATCGATATTCTCGACAATGAATTTTTTACTCTATTAGGGCCGTCTGGGTGCGGCAAGACGACATTGTTGCGAATGATAGCGGGTCTTGAATCTGTTACAACTGGAACGATTTCTCTGTATGGCCAGGAGATCAAAGATTTACCCGCTAACAAGCGACCCGTAAATACTGTATTTCAACAGTACGCACTCTTTCCTCATATGACTGTGCTTCAAAACATTGGTTTTGGTCTGAAAATGATGGGTAAAAGCAAATCGGAAATCATAGATCGTTCAAAGAAAATGCTGGGATTGGTTCAGTTGGGCCAATTTGGTGATCGACGCCCATCGCAACTGTCGGGTGGTCAGCAGCAAAGAGTGGCTCTTGCACGTGCCCTTGCACCTTCACCTAAAGTGCTCTTACTGGATGAACCTTTGTCTGCTCTGGATTTGAAACTGCGCCAAGCGATGCGAGTCGAGCTCAAACAGATTCAGGAAGAGACTGGTATCACTTTTGTCTTTGTAACTCACGACCAGGAAGAAGCATTGACCATGTCAGACCGTATCGCAGTGATGTCGAACGGGGAACTACAGCAAATCGGATCGGCACAGGAAATATATGAACAGCCGCGAAATCAATTTGTCGCAGGTTTTATCGGTGAGACAAATTTATTTGACGTAGTTATCGAGGATATCCAAGAAGGAAAGGCGATATGTCGAATTGGAGAGAGATGCATTTCGTGTGCCGTCACAGGATCAGCGGTAAAAGGCGCCACAAGGCAAATATCGATTCGACCGGAACGCCTATCATTTACGAATTCCACGGAGGATACTCACCTCACTGGCGTTGTTGAACGACTTACCTACCTCGGTACAGATACACAATATCTTCTTCAGCTTGATGATGGAACAACGATTACGGTGCGCTCTCAAAATACTCAGGAATCGGGGCTTAATGTGCGGTCCGGAGAACGAGTTGGCCTTAAATTGGAAGAGGGCGGAGCACGCCTTCTCATGAACTAATGACTACAGATGTAAAAATCGAAAGCGGTGGGGTTTCTTCTAATGTCTTCGGGTCACTGCGTTATTGGTTGTTAACTCCATCTTGGCTTGTGATTGGATTCTTTCTAGTCGCACCTGTCGCGATGATGCTTGTCTATTCGTTCCTGACCAAAGAATTCAGGGGTGGCGTGATTTGGGAATTTTCTCTCGCAGCCTATGACCAGTTCATCTTCGATCGAGGCCTATTTGGAGACGATCCGCCGAAACTTGAATGGACCTACATCTCGATATTTGTCCGCTCGATCTGGCAGGCTTTTTCAGCTACCGTTCTTTGCTTGCTCATCGGCTTTCCGACTGCGTATTTCATCGCGACACGACCAATCCAGACCCGATCTATTTGGCTGTTTCTCGTAACGATTCCTTACTGGGTAAACTTATTAATTCGCACAGTATCGTTGAAATTCCTGATCCGGGATTCAGGCCCACTTAATCAGTGGCTTATCTCTTTTGGGATCCTAGACAGCCCAATTCATTTGATTAATACAAATCTCGCAATCCAGTTAGGGCTGTTCTATTCTTACCTGCCCTTCATGGTACTGCCAATCTATGCTTCTGTTGAGAGATACAACTTTGTCTTATCAGAAGCTGCGTGGGATCTTTATGCCAATCGCTGGACGACTTTACGGTATATCCTGCTGCCGTCGGTAAAGCCCGGGATCATCGCCGGATGCATACTAGTATTTGTTCCCAGCCTTGGCGCATTCCTGGCCCCTGACCTTCTTGGTGGCGCGAAGCATTTCATGATCGGTTCCCTTATCGAAGAACAGTTCAAGGGAAATGCCGGTAACTGGCCGTTTGGCGCCGCGACATCAATGATCTTACTTACCTTGGTGTTGATTGTGCTGATGGCCTATGCGCGTCAACAATCGCGCACCGAATCAAAATATAGTTGAGATGGCGCAATCTAGTTCGGAAATTCGTCGGTTCCCAGGCTTCTTGCCAATCACGATTCTTTGCCTCATGTTGCTCTATGCACCATTAGTGATCGTGATGATCTACAGTTTCAATGACTCGAGATCTATTACGCTCTGGGGTGGTTTCAGTCTACGATGGTACGAGGATGTATTCTTTGGACTTGAGGCTTCAAAATTCAAAACCGCCGCTTGGAATTCGTTGTCCATCGCGACTATGGCTGCGATTACATCAACCGTACTTGCAACCTCTGCAGCAGTCGGCATGATTCGTGGCGGCTCTTTCCGCGGCAAACCCGCAAGTTTTGCACTGATCAGCTTACCATTGATGGTGCCGGAAATCGTTACAGCAGTTGCCACCTTGATTTTTTTTAGCACAATAGGATTTACACGAGGTTATGCGTCAATCCTAGTCGCGCATATCGTATTCTGTATCCCATTTGCATATTTGCCCATTGCAGCGAGGCTGGATGGTATTGAGAGTTTTTATGAACAAGCTGCACTCGATCTCTATGCAAGCAAGGCGCAAGCCTTTTGGAGAATTCTGTTACCGCTGATGGCGCCGGGCATTCTTTCTGGGTTTTTGCTTGCTTTCATTATTTCTTTAGATGACTTTATAATTACAAATTTCGTCAAAGGAGCGGGAATAGAAACATTGCCAACAGCAATTTTTGGATCAGTTAAACAAGGCATTAAACCCAATATCATGGCGTTGTCTACGTTACTGTTATTGGTCTCAATTTTGTTAGTAACGGCCTCTTTTTTTGTAGGAAAAAGTGGCAATAAAGCAGGGCGTTAGTAACCATTTATGTGTCGATGTCAAGGAAGTTAATTCAATAAACAACTAGGAGGATATTTGATTATGAAAAATCTACTGAGAGTGCTGGTTACAGCATTCGCACTGACACTGGCGTCTGGAGTCGCGCAAGCGCAGGAAAAGCTTTCGATTTATCACTGGTTTGAGTATATACCACAAGAGCTGTTGGATAAGTTCACCGCCGAAACCGGAATTGAAGTAACCATGGATACCTTTGATTCTAACGAGGCCATGCTTGCAACATTAAAAGCGGGTGCTCTCGGTTCATACGATGTTGCCGTCCCGGGAGACTATATGGTTGAGATTATGATCGGTGAAGGCATGCTCGATACCTTTGATCGGAGTGAGCTGAAAAATTTCAACAACATTCAAGAACAATGGGTCGATGTTTCTTTTGATCCTGGTCGAAAACATTCAATTCCCTATCAATGGGGCTCCACTAGTTTTTCTGTGAACCGCGACATATATGGCGGTGACATTAGAACAACTGATATTCTATTTAATCCACCTGCGGAGCTCAGAGGCAAGATAAATATGCTCGACAGCCAGGGTGAAGTAATTTTGATGGCGCAGTTGCATTTGGGCCTCCCCCAATGTTCTTCCGATCGCGATCACTTGAAGGCTCTAGACGCAATGCTGCAAGAAGCAAAAACTCACTGGGCATCCTTCTTATCAGACGCTGCAAAGGATGTGCTGGTTTCAGGCGATGCGGCCGCTGGACAGATCTGGAACGGTTTTTCAGCTAAGGCGCGAGTAGAAGGTGCAAATATAGAATATTCCTATCCACGGCAAGGTTTCGTTGCCTGGATGGATAATGTAGTGCTTTTGAAGGATGCGCCAAACCGTGC
>Ga0066826_10001601_pt1 | contig 11516 bp, 11 predicted proteins | sample ETNtaG_12_FD_65496 | JGI IMG/M metagenome (GOLD analysis project Ga0066826, IMG submission 65496) | Marine microbial and viral communities from oxygen minimum zone, Eastern Pacific Ocean - ETNP201306SV49 | ecosystem: Environmental > Aquatic > Marine > Oceanic | place: Pacific Ocean: Eastern... | reverse complement strand
ATCTTCATTGAACGAATAATTGATTGTTCTTTCTCGCAAGGAACTAGATAACCATTATCGTCAACATCATATCCGAACTTAGGTCTAAATCCTCCTGTGTACTTGTTTTCTTTAATCATTCTTTGTTTGGTCGCTTTTGCTTTTTTTTTGTTCTTAACATAAGAGTTGGTACAATTAGATAACAACAAACCAATAATTAAGATTAAAAATATTCTCATTTTACTCCTTTCTACAGATTTTCAATTATGAATAAGATTGCCATTGTGGCAGTATTCTCCCATTTGGGATCGGTAAAGAAAGTAACTAGAAAGTTAGTCTTTTCTTCCTTACAAGACCAAGTTTCTTTCTTATTTACCAATTCGCCATTCACTACATCTGCGGTAGAGAAATATTTACAATCTGTTTTTGCAAAAACCTTGTCTGCAAAAATTAATAGAAAAATTATGATTAGAGTTTTTTTGACCATAACTCCTCTTCTTCCACTTCTTTGGGATCCTTATAGTTGTAAAAATAAAGGTCGTTTGAAACATCTTCAGCAAGTTTTTTGATTATCTTTCTTTCCTTTTTTGATTGGCAAAATTCACAATAGAGTTTGCCGATTGGATATTGAGTGTTCAACTCTATTTCAAATTTACTTAACTGCGTTGAACATTCTGAACACAAGTAATCCATTATGCCACCCCAAATAACTGCTTATTATGGGAACGATTTAAGATTTTATGAACTTGGGGAAAGTGAATCGTTCTACCGAATTTCTTTTTAACTTCTTCTGAAATTTTACGATAACCAAGTCCTGACTTTCTTAAATTGAACATTGATTGAAGAATTACAAACTCTTTCTCATTAGGAACTAGTTTGCCTTTGGATCTTTAACATACATATTTGGAGTAGCTATTGCAACTAATGGAATAATCACATCACATTTTTTTATGTGGTTTTCAATCCATTTACTTTTAATATTTATGTCTCCCTTAACAAACATAAAATTTCTTTTTTGCAATGATTCATCAAGTTTATTACTATACAAATCTAATCCAAATATTTCATTTTGGGTTTTTTCAGTAAGTTTATTTACCAGGGCATTACCAATAAATCCGTTTGCACCCAGTACTAAAATTCTTTTTTTCATTATCAAATAATTATTATTATAATTTATGAAAGTTCTTTGATATTGACTTTAATATACATTTAAATACAGAAAAAAAGGATCTTTATCATAAATTACTACTTCGAGGTATAATGCATAATTAAATTTCTTAATAATTTGATTAATAATCAATAGATATGTCTTTATGTTTATATTTATAAGTAAAAATCAGTATATGTGCTTTTCTTGATATATTGGCATATATCCGCAGCGCTTTGATGTATTTGTTCTATTGTTGTGTTGATGTAGTAATTTTTTTAAAAAAATTCTTCAAGAAATCTAATTGGTTTCTCATCATTAAATAATTTGGTTTTTTATTCTTTATATAATTAATGATATCTTTTATATATTTTAGAATCTAAATTATAAATTATTTTAATTATTAGTGTTTTAAATAAAAAAACCCTAAAATAGATTAAAAAAATGAATAAATTAGATCTCCTAAGAATGCTCTCAAAACATAATATTAAATACGATATTTATGAGCATCCGTCGCTACATACAGTTGAAGAATCAATAAAATTAAGAGGTAAAATAGAAGGAATACATACAAAAAATCTTTTTTTAAAAAACAAAAAAAATAATTTTTTTTTATTTTCTTGTCAAGAATCAACTGTTGTTGACTTAAAACAATTAAAAAAAATACTTAACTTGGGAAATATATCATTTGCAAAAGATTTGTATCTAAAAAATATATTGGGGGTTAGGCCTGGTTCGGTAACACCATTTGGTTTAATCAATGATCAGAATAACGAGATTAAGTTTTTTTTAGATAAGAAAATTTTATATCATAAAAAAGTTAACTTTCACCCTCTCGTTAACACATCAACTGTTTCTCTGGATACTAAAGATTTTCTCCTTTTTATGAAAAAAAATAACAAACTTGTTAATATTTTTAATTTTGATAATCACACAATTGAAAATGAATAAAACAAATACATTAGGTAATAAAAATGACTATATATTTGATGTTGATGAACATTCTTTCCAACAAAAAATTATTGAGGCATCAAAGAACAAGGTTATACTTGTAGATTTTTGGGCCCCATGGTGCGAGCCTTGCAAGCAATTAAGTCCAATTTTAGAAAATATAATTAATGATTGTGAGGGAAGAATACATTTAGCAAAAATTAATATTGATGAAAATCAACAAATTGCTACACAACTAAGAATACAATCTATCCCCATAGTATATGCATTTAAAAATAAACAAATAGCTGATGCATTTCAGGGTGTCTTGCCTGAAAAAAAAATAATTGAATTCATTGAAAAAGTATTGGGTGAAAAAATAAAAAAAAACAATTACGCTTTTTATGATGAAATCAAAGAATTAATTTCTAACAAACAATTAACACAGGCTGAGTCCTTATTAGAGGAATTTATTAGTAATAATTCAAAAGATGTAATTGCAATAAGTATGTATTTAAATTGCATGATTGAATCATCAAAATTTCAAGAAACAAATGATTTTATATCAGCCCTTAGTAAAGAAATATTAGATGCACCTGAAATTATATCAGTAATTGCAAACCTTCAAATTAAAGAAAATAGTAATAAGGGACCTTCGCTGGACAAAATAAAAAATCTTTATATGAAAAACCCAAAAAATTTGGATAATGCTTTAATTTTGAGCGAAAAATATTTTGTTAATCAAATGATTGAAAATGCATTTGAGTTACTTTTAGAACTATACGAAAACCATAAGGATGGGGATAAGGATAGAATTAAAAAAACTTTGATAAAATATTTCGAGGCTTTAGGTAACAGCAATGAACATACCAAACGCTATAGAAAAAAATTTTCTAGCATAATGTTTGTGTAGGTTGTGTACAATCCTGTTAATTCAGCTCCTATAATCATTGCTTCATATGTTTTATCATTAATAATTTTCTTCGAAATATATAAATCTAATAGTATTACAAAGAATATATATGTCTAAATCATATAGTCTTAAATCATTTATTATATCTAGGATATTTGGCCTTATCTCTTTTACAGTTGCTATTTTTCTATTTTTGAGTCTTATAAGCTTTAATGAAAATGATATAACATTTGGAAATATTACCTCGTCATTAAAAGTTCTAAACTATTTGGGGGTATACGGGGCACATATTTCTGGATTTTTATTAGTATCTTTACATTATTCTTCATATTTGATTCCAGTTTTTTTTCTCATGATAGGTGCAAAATCAACTTTTGGCATTAAATACAATAATTTTTTTATACATGTTGTTTCATTATTAATAGGTATCTGTATTTTAAATTTATCACTTTCGCTTGGAAATATTAATGCGGGTCTAATAGGTAAATTTTTTTTTGATATAACAAAAAATTTTTTGATAAATTTTCAACATAATGTTTTTCTCAAATGGGCAATGCCCGGCTTCTTTTTTTTATTGTCCGTATTATTTATTTCTTATGGTTTAACTCTTAGGTTTGTTTTTGTTTTTTCATTTAGTAAAAAAATATTAAAGCTTGTAAACTATTTTTTCAAACTATTTAGATTTGCTAAAATTTTTATACCTTCATTGCCACAAGAAAAAGAGGGGGGGAGGAAATTTGCTATAAAAAAAATAAGGGCAGAGCCTACAATTGAAAAACATAATTTTTCAGATGGGGGCAGCCGAGAGATTTACAAAAGATCGCAAATGAAATTCGATAATAAATATGGATTACCACCCATTGCTTTATTAAAAACAACAAATGAAAAAAAACTTAATTACAAAGAGGTTGAAAAAACAAATATAGAATATTCAAAAAAACTTGAGATAGTATTAAAAGAATATGGGGTTGAAGGAAATATTAATAGTTTTAAGTCTGGACCTGTGGTCACATTATTCGAGTTCGTTCCTGCCCCAGGCATAAAAACAAGTAAAGTTGTAGGTTTATCAGAAGATATTGCAAGGGCGATGTCATCAGTATCCACTAGAATATCATCTCAACCCGGTAAAAGCACTATTGGTATTGAGATACCCAACAAAACAAGACAAGACGTCTTTTTAGGAGATCTAATAAAAGATAGTGATTTTATGGACTCGGGTAAAAAATTAACTTTAGCATTGGGAAAAAACATCTCAGGTGAAAAAAAATATACTGATCTAGAAAAAATGCCTCATTTACTAATTGCTGGAACTACAGGATCTGGAAAGTCCGTAGGCATTAATGCTATGATTATGAGTCTACTTTATAAATTTAAACCTAGTGAGTGCAAATTGATATTAATTGATCCAAAGATGCTTGAATTAAGTATTTATGAAAATATTCCACATCTTTTATCTCCTGTTGTAACAGATCCTCAAAAAGCAGTTTTTGCATTAAAGTGGGTAGTTGGAGAAATGGAAAATCGATATCGCTTAATGACATCTACAAATGTGAAAAACATTCAATCCTTTAACTACAAAATTAAATCAACCTTAGCCAGGGGAAGAAAATTATATCGAGAAGTTCAAACTGGTATAGATAGTGAAACTAAAAAACCCATTATAGAAAAAAGAGAAATCCCTTTAGAAAATATGCCATTAATTGTGGTAGTGGTTGATGAAATGGCAGATCTAATGATGGTTGCAGGAAAAGAGGTTGAGAATCTGATTCAAAGATTAGCTCAAATGGCTAGAGCTTCTGGCATACATCTTATCGCGGCCACACAAAGACCAAGTGTTGATGTAATTACGGGAACAATAAAAGCAAATTTTCCTAGCAGAATTAGTTTTAGGGTTGCAAGTAGATTTGATAGCAGAACTATACTGAATGAAATGGGGGCAGAACAATTGTTGGGAAGTGGTGATATGTTATTTCTAGAAAATGGAGCAAACTTAGTACGTTTGCATGGTGGATATATATCTGAAAATGAAATTGAAGATGTTGTTGAGTATATAAAGTCCCAGTCGGCTAATGAAACACAAGTGAATATTACTAATGAATCAATCTTCGATTCAAAAAATGATTTGGGTTTTGATTTACAATCAAAAAATACTGATGAGCTTTATTCCAAAGCTGTATCTATCGTTATTGATCAACAAAAAGTATCTACTAGTTTTATTCAGCGCTATCTGCAAATAGGATACAACAGAGCTGCAAGAATAGTTGAACAAATGGAGGAAGAGGGAATTATATCGGAAGCAAGTCATGCAGGAAAAAGAAGTGTCCTTAAAAAATAAAAACATGAATTACTCACATATAATTTTTTTTTTATTAATCTTAGCTTGCTCATTAGCCAAAGCAGAAGAGGAAAATAAAAACTATAGATCAAAAATATTAGAATATTTATCCAATAATAAAGAGTTTTCTTCGAGCTTTATTCAATACAATGATGACGCCTTTCAAGAAGGTAAATTTTTTTTGAAAAAAAACAGACTAAGAATAGAGTATGGATCACCAACACAAATAGTCTTTGTTATAAAAGACGGTAATGCTATGTATTATAATCTTGATTTAAAAGAAGTAGAATATTTCAATCCTAAAAATACTGTGGCAAAGATTTTTTTCGATTTTTTTTATGATAAAAAATTTTTAGAAGGCATTAAGTTTAATAATGAAAATAATTATTTTGACTTCGCTAAAAAAATAAAAATTAATGATGAAATCAACAATATTAAAATTATTTTTGAAAAATCACCAATGAAACTTAGAAAAATTGAAATTAGCGACTCAGAAGGATTTACAAGTTTTACCATTATAAATGCGAATTACTATCCTGTTCTAGATGATAAAATGTTTAGCCTCGCTAATCCTTTGCTAAATTAGTCTCGTTAATAACTAAATCATTTTTATCATCAGATCTAATTAAGATGCTAGAACTTAATGTCGATAATTTTTTTCTTAAACGATACAAGTGCGTTTCAAGAGACTTGCTTTCAGCAGCAGGGCTTAATTTTAAAACCTCCTTTTTAATTTGATCTTTTTTAACAGATTTGTTCAAAAAAAGTAGTTTGATTATATGCGCCTCTGGATCAGTTAAATATATGTACTGGTTATTATTTTCAAATAAAAGATTTTGGCTGGTTAAGCTAAAGGAGCCAAACTTTACAGACATGTTGTTTGCATATTTTGATACTTTTTTTTCAAAATCGATTATATTTATTGGAAAATAAATAATCTTATTATTTGTTGTTTTTGATATTGATTTTAGTGAAGATGGGATTAAAAAAACAAAGTTAGCGCATTCTCGAGCTAGTAATTTTTTTAAATTCTTAATTTGTCTTTCATCATCTTTTTTATTAGCGATAATGATTATAAATTCGTTCGTTCTATCAACAATTTCTTCAATCTGTTTAAAAAAAACATTGAATTTATTTGTAGAGCTGATAAATCTGTAAATTTCTGATTCTTTGTTATTATTTGTAATTGCTATATCAATTCTCATAACCTATCTGCTTCCAAACAACAATGTTCCAATCCTTATATGAGTGGCTCCAAGCATTAAAGCCTTTTTATAATCTGCGCTCATGCCCATACTTAAAAACCGCAAGTTATTTCTCTCAGCTAAATTCCTCAGCATAATAAAATGTTTCGTGGGATCATCATTTATTGGAGGCATGCACATTAATCCAACAATTGATAAGTTTAAATCTTTCTGACAAAAATCTATAAAATCAGATGAAGATGCTGGGTGTATGCCTGTTTTTTGTTTTTCCATTCCTGTGTTTACTTGAATGAAAAATTTCTTGTCTGAATTCTTTGTCATATGCTTATTAAATTCGTTCGCTAGTTTTTCCCTATCTAGTGTTTGGAATACATCAAAAATAGATAGTGCAGATTTTACCTTGTTTGTCTGTAAAGGGCCCGTTAAATGCAACTCAATTGTGCTGTGCTGTTTTTTTAAATTACTAAATTTTATAAGCGCTTCTTGAACTTTATTTTCACCAAAAATCCTAACACCGCTGTCAATAGCTTCTTTTACGCTTGATATTGGATGATTTTTTGATATGGCAATAATTAAAGGTTTATTTATCGAATTTCTGTGATTTTTATTAATAAATGATAGAATTTGGTTGTATTGTTGATGTTGAAAGCCCATTTTTCTAATAATATATTGTTGTAAATTTACAACATTTTTAAAAAAAAATATATTTTTTATCTGAAATTGTCGAGAAAAAAAAATTTATTATGTATCTGCTCTGTTATGTGTGGAAATATTTCCACTCTATTAATGAATATTCATTAACTCAAAAGGAGTAATTATGAAAAAAGAACTATTATTAGCGACTGCACTCGCTACTACTGTAGGTGCTGCTGGTGTTGCGGAAGCTGCTTCCGCATCTTACTCAGGCCATACAAGAGTTGGTGTTGCAGCAACTAATCCTGATTCTTCTAACAGTGATTCAACTAGTGGTAGCCAAATGAGTTCACTTAGTTTTAGTGTTTCTGAAACTACTGATGCAGGTGTAAAAATCGCTACTGGCTTCGCATTAGCTGATGAAGGTACTGATGAAGTTGATAGCAGCGGTTTAACTCTAACTTTCACTGATGGATCATCACTTCAATTAATTGAAGCTGGTTCAGCTTCAGGGGCGCACGCTGTTACTGTTCCTGGTGGCGGAGGTGAAGTAGGTATTACTAACACCTCAGCTAACAATGCAGCTGGTGGTTTAGATACTGGTACAGGTGCTGATGCAGTCGGATTTGATTATGCAACTGCGGCAGATGCTTTTGGTATTGAAGGTTTCTCTGCAAACGTTTCAGCATCATTTAATAGTGATGTAACTGCAACAAGCGGTGCTGCTGGTACAGTTTCAATTGAAAACTCTTATGCGGTGGGTGTTACTTATGTAACTACTGCAGGTGATTCAACTGTGACAGTTGGTACTGGTTATAACCAGGCCGATCACAATAGTGAAACAGCTACTAAAGATAACGCTGTTTTCCATGTAGGTGGAACAGTGGTGACTGGTGACTTAACTGTTGGCGCAGGCTATATGGATGGTGACTGGCTCGCAGATAATGAACAAATGTCAGGCTCGTATGTGGCTGCAGGTGCAAAATATGTATCTGGCGACATTACGTTCAATGTTGGCATGACTTCTGGTGATGCAGCCGATGAATCTATTGGTGTATCTGGAACAAGCGTTGAAGATTCAGTAGATGTTCTCGGCGCAAGCGTTGATTATGTTATTGCTTCAGGTGTTACTGGAACAGTAGGATACAGAACACAAGACGTAAAAGAAGAAGGCACAGATTCACAAACTCATAGTGGCTCATCTTGGTACGTTGGAGCTACTGTAAGCTTCTAATAATTTACACTTTTTATTTTATTATAAAAGCGGCTTATTTAAAGCCGCTTTTTTTTGTTTATTTTTTCATTTGATTAGAATACTTGTGTATTATGAATAGAAAGTTCATTTTGTTTTTCCTACTTCTTTTGCTTTCATCCTTTTTGGTATCTTGTAATAAAACCAGGGGAATTGATACCTCTAAATTAGAGGCTCAAACGGTAGGCGCAAAAATAAAAAGATCGGGAACGCTCCTTCCTGGCGGAACTCCGGAAAAAGAGCAAAGGGCATTAGAAGACGCAGAAAACCGATTGCGAACTGGTGGTGGTTTGCTTGGTAAAAAAGGAATGTCTTTGGGTGAAAATAATTCTGAAAAAACAACAACTGCTGCCATTGGATTCCCCATTAATCCATATTTGTGGAAAGGAAGTTTGGAGACTATAGATTTTATGCCTCTCGCTTCTGCAGATCCTTTTGCGGGCATTATCATCACTGATTGGTATTCCGGCCAAAGCGCGCCTAACGAAAGATGTAAAATAAATATATTTATTAAGGGGTATGAAATGAAGACTGATAATTTAAAAGTTAACTCCTTTTGTCAATCATTGTCAAATGGCCAATGGGTAGATATAAGAAACAATATTGATAATGATGCAAAGCTCGAAAACGCCATACTGAACAAAGCAAAAAAAATAAGACTCTCCCAAAGTTAGCAGCGTGTCATCAAGATACAACCATAAAAAAGTTGAAAGCTTATGGCAACAAAAGTGGGAAGAAGAAGAAATTTTTCAAACAATAAAAGATGAAAATAAAAAAAAATATTATGTATTGGAAATGTTTCCTTATCCTTCTGGTAAAATTCATATGGGCCATGTTAGAAATTATACTTTGGGAGATGTGGTGGCCAGGTATAAAAAAATGTGTGGATTTAATGTTATGCATCCAATGGGGTGGGACGCGTTTGGTCTTCCTGCAGAAAATGCCGCTATTGTTGAAAAAAAACCGCCGTCAGAATGGACTTATCAAAACATCAATTTAATGAGGTCACAATTAAAATCTATGGGGCTTTCAATTGATTGGTCAAGGGAAATTGCTACTTGTCACCCTGATTATTATAAGCATGAGCAGTTTTTTTTTCTAGATTTATTGAAAAAGAAATTAGCATACAAAAAAGAATCTTTTGTGAATTGGGATCCTATTGATCAGACAGTTTTAGCTAATGAGCAAGTAATAGATGGCAAGGGTTGGAGATCTGGAGCTGAAATTAAACAAAAAAAATTATCTCAATGGTTTCTAAAAACTAGCGCTTATTCTGAAGAACTTTTAAATTGCTTAGATCGGCTTGATAACTGGCCACCAAAAGTAAAAATCATGCAATCTAATTGGATAGGTAAATCTGTTGGGGCGGAAATAAATTTTATGATAAGCAATCCAAAAAATTTAAATTCAAATTCTCTGAATGTATTCACTACTAGGCCAGACACAATATTTGGCGCAACCTTTTGTGCTATTTCTACTGATCATCCAATCTCTAAAGATATTATAAGCAGGGATGATATTGCAAAAAAATTTGTAAAAGAATGTTCATCTCTTAACCCTGAAAAAGAAAAAAGGGGATTTAAAACACATTTGTTAGTAGAGCATCCTTTTGTTAAAAAAAAGTTAATGCCTGTTTTTATGGCAAATTTTGTTCTGATGGAGTACGGCTCTGGAGCAGTATTTGGCTGTCCTGCACACGATCAAAGAGATCTTGAATTTGCAATCAAATATAAATTAGAGATAATTCCAGTAATATTGCCAGAGAGAAAATCAAAAGATAAATATAAAATTACTACTGAGGCTTACGAGGGGGAAGGGAATTTGATAAATTCTTTTTTTCTTGACGGCCAAAAAATTGAAGAAGCAAAAAAAACTGTCATCGAAAAATTGGTTGCAAAAAAGATAGGTAATAAAAAAATTAATTATCGTTTAAGGGATTGGGGGTTGTCAAGACAACGATTTTGGGGATGTCCAATACCTGTGATGTATAGAGAGGATGGCGAGATAATACCAGTTCCAAAAAAAGACCTTCCAGTCAAACTTCCCGATGTAAAAAAATTAAGCGGATCAGGAAATGTTTTAGAAAAAATTGATGAATGGAGAAATGTTTTGTGCCCAGAAACAGGAATGAGGGCAAAAAGAGAAACCGATACATTTGATACGTTTTTTGAGTCTTCTTGGTATTATTTGAGATATTGTAATCCAAGAAGTCCTAATGCTTTTGTTAAAGAGGATATAAGTTATTGGTTGCCAGTTGATCAATATATAGGAGGAATAGAACATGCAATACTACACTTATTATACTCAAGATTTTTTGTTAAAGCTTTAAGGGATATTGGTTACGTAGAATTAGATGAGCCGTTCAAAGGTTTGTTCACTCAGGGAATGGTTACACATCAAACATTTAAAAATCATAAAAATGAGTGGATCAATCCAGATGAAATTATTTACAATAAAGAATCAATAACAGACAGTCGGGGAAATAAAGTAAAAATTGGAAAAATTGAAAAAATGAGCAAATCTAAAAAAAATATTGTTGACCCATCTGACATAATTGAAAAATATGGAGCAGACACTGCCAGATGGTTTATGCTATCAGATAGCCCCCCCGAAAGAGATCTTGAGTGGACAGAAAGCGGCGCAACGGGTTCATATAAATTTATTAACAAAGTGTGGAATCTTTTACAATTATGTTTGTCAGATGATTACATAGAAAATAATAAAATAGACAATCAGCCGCTAAAAGAGAAAACCAATGACGCTATAAAAAATGTAACAAATAATATTGATGCTTTTCATTATAATAAATCTATAGCTAATTTATATGAATTGGTTAATTTTTTACAAAAAACCATTTCTAATAAGTCTTCTTCAAAAAACTTTTTGAAAGAATCTTTTAAAAATCTAGCTCTTTTACTACAGCCCTTTACTCCTCACTTAAGCGAAGAAATATGGAAATCTTTGGGCTTGGGCGGTTTAGCAATTAATCAGCTATGGCCTAAAGTGCCCACAACCCAAACAAAAAAAACATATAAAATTGCAATACAGGTTGATGGAAAAACAAGAGAAATAATAGAATTTGATGTTGGCATTGGTGAAGAAGAGGTTAAAATTAAAGCCTT
>Ga0066826_10001583_pt1 | contig 11579 bp, 5 predicted proteins | sample ETNtaG_12_FD_65496 | JGI IMG/M metagenome (GOLD analysis project Ga0066826, IMG submission 65496) | Marine microbial and viral communities from oxygen minimum zone, Eastern Pacific Ocean - ETNP201306SV49 | ecosystem: Environmental > Aquatic > Marine > Oceanic | place: Pacific Ocean: Eastern... | reverse complement strand
GTAAAGAAAGCGGAAAAAATCTGGAACGCTTTTTCAGTGGGGTAAACCGGCAATCCCCTAAACCGCAAAGGTTCAGGTTTTGTTTCCCGCCCCTGATCTTCATACAATCCCCAAAAAAACTCAAACGCCGCGCCACCTGCTCCCAAAGGTGCCGATTGGAAAAGTTCTACCACTGTGATGACATCAAGCGGGTCCCATTCTACCTTGGGCATGTTGCTGATAAAAACCGTATGATCAAAGGCCCCATCGGGTAATACATAAAGTCCGTCTTTGCACAGAAAAATTTCGTACTCCCCGATTCCATGAGGAATAAAATTCTCGTCCTTGTAAAAATACTTAATCTCCGAAAAAGGGATGTCCCATGCTTTGGCCGCTTCCCTTCTCAGGTCGTCCAAAGTCATATCTGCTGAGCCTGCCCGGTCCTTGAAGTCTACAAAAATTGAAAAAGTGTTTGCATCCGGTTTGATACCAAACCATTGTTGACAGTCAAGTTGCATTCGAACCAGGGCCAGTCGGGTTTTTCCTGATATGGGGTCCTTTTTCCATTCACATTCATGGAGAGGAAATCCTTCGGGGTCGGTAAAGAGAAAACGCTTTCCTTCTGAACTGTAAAAAACAAAGTGCCCGGTTGGATACCTCCTGATCCTTGTATTGCCAACTGTCGGTCGGTCGTCAAGAAACCAGGTTTCAACGCCATTAAGAGATCCCTTGTTCAGGTTTTCAATTTGATCTTTGATTGCCAAAACATTTTTCTTGTTGGCATCAAATCGGATGCTTTCCGGGCGGGAAAGTATGGAAAGGATTTCATCTTTTTCAGACATTAAATAACCTTTTTCTACGAAGTTATTTATAAGGAAAGAAACGGGCAGTGTTGATTCGAGCCCCCTCTTTCCAGGTTGATCCTGAATCTTGAAAAAGTTTCCCGAAGAGGATGAACAAGCTTCTCTTTGAGCTCCTCGGGGACCCAATTGATCTTTTCTGCCGGCCAATCTTCCACCTTACAAATATCGAGGTTGTGTTGCTTGTAGGGACCATCCAAAGCTTCTTCAAACCCGTAAACAAAAAGGCCCCCATATGCTTTCTGGTACATATTCTGGATGAGGTCGGAATCGTGCAGTCCCTCCAAAAAATAGCCCAGCAATTCCTTCATAAAAGATTGGACGTGTTCCAGGAATTCCGGGGTCAATGCGTTACGCAGGGTGTGATAAATGATGAGGATATCCTGCAAGGCAAATCGGATTTCTTCCTTTGTCTTATGAACCGGTCGGTGATTGATATCCAGCAGTTCCTTGAGTTGCTTGATATTGCGGAGAGTATCGAAAATGAGGGATTCCTCCCATGTTGCCGTGTTCCAAACAAAGAAAGTTCGCAGGAACTGAACCTCTGTTGATTTTTCCCACATTTGCAGAGTAGTGTTGGGCCGGATTTTATTGGTATAAGGGACGGGCTCCCCCCATTGAGGATTTTCAAAGACCAAATGATAACGTTTGAAAATTTCCTGGCATGTCTGGTAATAAACATTCATCAGGTATCCAAAGTTTTCTGGTTCATTCAAAGGACTATTTTGCGGTAGGTTGACGATGCTGTAGAAACGGATAACTCTTGACAAGACTTTTCCTTGTTGGTCCCCTACCAGATAGGCGCCGCCCCACAACCCGGAGGTGATAGGAATATCGATATGATATTGCGTTTGCATGCGTTCGCAGGCGATGACGGCAATGTGTCTGAACACCTCATGCAAGCAATACATGTTAACTTTGCCACCATAATAAAGCTGTTCTGGTAATGTGGTTGTTTGTTCCATTAGATTTCAGGATTCGCGAACAGATATCCACCCGCAGTCAAAAATCAAATCGTACTCATCCCGGTAACCCCTTACCCGGAAAGCGCAAGACCCCATCATGCCCACGCGCTAGACCAAGAGTTGTTTGAAAAATATTATCGCTACCAACTAAAACAAGGCTATTCCGCCAGCATCAACATCTCATTTATTCAAATTTAAAAATATCCGTTTTGGTCCTATTTTTAAATCAGACAAAACCCGATGACCACCCACTATTGAGCCTTGTTACGTAAATGTTTTTGGAATTTCAGAAGGTTAATTTCTTGCTTAGTGTGTTTTTAATGCAAAGAGGGGTTTAGATCTGTTAGAGGAGCTTCCGGGAGGTCAGCCATTTCAGAAATATTTAAGTTTATGGGTGATTTTTCAGCGATCCTGACCTTGCTCCGCTTATGAGTTAAGAACTGTCTGCTCCTCAATCAACTGCTGGCCAGCCCAAGAAGCAGACCCTTTCCCTCCAAAGTTTTACTCGAACCCCGTTCACATAAGTTTCAAATGGCATAGGGTGATTATTCTTAAAATCCTCAGGATAGAGCACCTGATACAATGTTTGAGCTTTGCCTTCGTTTCGAAAAAATAATTTCATCAATACTGCCAGTTTCCCCTGAATGGGGCAGTATCGTGCCCCCACAAGTTCCCATTTCCCGGTGGGAAGGTATTTGGATTGAATCAGTGTGAAGTCAAATTTTGATAAGAAGTTTTGGTTTCTAATTACATATTTTTATTTTCAACCGATGCAACCTCGAAAGAATGGTTCCACGGGGGACATTAAAAAGATCAGCCAACTCCTTGGAGGTATATTCCTCAACGGCCCAGAGGTAGAGTAGTTCTCTAGGACTGGGGATTAAACAGTTTGAAAAAGCTTGAAGGCATGTGCCCATAACTAATAGACGAATTAAGGGTGCATTTTATTGCATTGATTTGAAAATTTTTTCGTCCATCGGGTGAATTCTGACCATGAGGCCTGGAAAACGGCGATTCGTAGATTTTGCCGGAGAAACTCTTTCTTCCTTACGAATATCACCCGAAAGGATCAAGGTCCGATATTTGAATTAAATTGAGGATAAAGGAAAGCAGGGGGGGGGGTAAGGACATGAGGTTTATGCTTCGCTTGGAACTATTGCCGGGTGACTTAACGAAACAATTTGACTAACTTCATCTTTGTTCAGATGCTTTCGGATAAAATTATGCCGTAGGCGGGCGGCACACCATTGAGCTACTTTGGACACTTTGCTGTCATACAGGGCAAACACCTTTTTATATTTTTCACTGAGAGCATTCACGGGAGGTTCATATTTTTCAAGCTCATCGAGAAATTGAGCGAGACGATTTAAAAACTTCCTGGAGCATTTTTTAAAAAGAGTTTCAGAAAAGAAAACAAGAGACAGGGAAATCGCTTGGAAAGAACGTTTGGCTACCCAGTAATAATACGTAGCCGCTATAATGTCGGCAGGATGATCGGAATCCTTAAGATTATTATAACCGTCCCACATCGTCAGCACAGAACGGAGAGCGACCGGTCCATTTTCCCGGTAAAATAAACTTCGGGCCGTTCTGTCGATTTCTTCCAGCCTCTTGCCATGAATATGCGGGTGATCGTCCCGCTGGAAGGTGTGCCCGAATTCCTCATCCGTAAGGTCGAGTATCGGCTCTACGGTCTGGGGGTTGACCAACCGCGTATCGGTAAGCATCATCACTTGGTTAGCCGCGGTATTTTGCTCTAACCACCATTTAATGTCTTCCCAGATATTTAAAAGATCGTACTGACCTTTTTTCTTTCTAGCTGTTATCAGGGCATCCATCGCTTGCTGGATTTGCGTTTTGTTAAAGCCACCGTTTTTTTCTCTGATTTCCTTTTTGAGCGCTTCTTCATTTTTTACTACTATTGATTCTGCCTCGGTGTGAATGCTCAATGCGGGAATAAACGAACCAAAAACCAGAACTCCGAGGTCTTGGAGTTCGCGGATCATCGTTTCCACTTCCTCAAGGCTTGCCTCGCCTCGCTTTTTAAACACATCGGCCTTCGACTCCAGTCCGATCCAGATGGAAAGCATCCCCCCTCGGACCAATCCGCGAAAATCTTTATATCTGTTTTTGTATTCCAGTAAACCCTTAATATCCCCGAATGTTCCCCAGCGGATGTTTTTTCCTGATTCCTCTATCAGCTTGCAAAGTTTTTCTGTATTAGCCAACGGACGCATAAAATTTTCGTCCATGAGGAAAAAGAGAGTTTCCGGGACATAATCTTCCCTCGCCTCATTAATATTAATCTGCTTTTCCATGGCTCGGTACATTTCGTCAGCGTCCTTATAAAGAAGGGTTTTGCTTCCGAAATTTTTGGCTGTATTGCAAAACGAGCAACTGTTAACACAGCCAAGAGAAACCGCCAGCTTATTCATATCAAGGGGCGTTCCCCAAAGGCCCGTCTTTTTAGACAGCCATCTGAGAAAACGGTTTTTTGGAGGTAAATCGGGATCGGGTACAGGAAAGGAAACCATAGGATCATTGGGTTCTACATTCAGTTCCAAACCAAGTTTTCCGCGGTTATTGAGCAAAAATGCCCTCATGCTCTGCACCCCTTCACCGGTATATGGGTGCCTTCCAGATTTTTCTTTCTCCTCAATTTCTTTCTGGGTGTCCTTCAATACTGTTCCGTCCGCTTCCGTCAATATTCCCACCTTTTTGCCTGTAGTTGCTCCGTAGCTACCGAAAACAATTTCAACTTCTTTATTTTTACAATAGCGTTTGATTTTTTGGGCCAGGAGTTTAGCTTCATGCACTTTATTTTCGCATCCGATTCCAAGCCCGACTACTTTAAAGAAAGTTTTTTGAACGATCAGTAAAACTTCCTTCTCTGTCGGATAATCGATAAGTGTAATATCCGCTCCGCCTATTATGTCTTTCTCCAAATTCTGTTTGATGAGGTGCATTCCGACATAAGGTGCTTTTTTGCGGGGATTGAATACGTATTTCAGGTGCGAGTTGATTTTTCCACGAATAAAACCTGGTATAAGCGGAGATTCCAGTAGGGTTGGACCCTGCGGGGCCTGGGCGATATTCATGGTCCAGTAGCTGGAGTCGGCATCGGGCATCCCGATAAATAACATTTCGGGTTTTTCTGCGTTCGAACGATTCAGGTTTTGTTTTACAGTAAATCCTGAACCAGTGATCTTCTGCCTCCGAAGTGTGTCCATGATTTTTTCAGATAGAGTTAGACGTGGAGTCTATCAACTTGGAAAAATTTTAACACTGAAACGGAACCTTCCCTTGTAAAAGTTATGTAATATGTTTTATTCAGAAACTTCATTTGGAAGCTTATGAAAGACTAAAAATGGACGGATAAAAAAGTGGTTTCTTTGGGCCGTGACTTTCAGATTCGAACGTCCACGCCGCATTAGTGAATTTTGGTAAGGTATTATTCTTATTCTTGGCCGAAAAGCATCCTTTTTCCCAGCCATTTCTTTAAAATTGCGGTCTTTTTTCCTGGGAGTTTTGTCCTATTAAAAAATCAGACTTATTCGGATACTCTTTTGGGAAATATATTTTTACTTTTGCATATCTTGATTGATGGAGATTTGTGTGAAAAAAAGAATAAGGAAAAATGGAAGCAATGCGGTGGACCTTTCTATTTGCAGAGATTGGAAAACACCAACATGAATTCACCCGAAAAATCTATACTCGCCGATCCCGAATCCAACAGGGAACCTGACAAACTCGCAGGTGGCTCTCATCAGGAAAAAGGTCGTTTAGGGCAAACTCTTATTTTTGGAATTGGTTTTTTATTCTTCCTGATTGTATCGGTCATAGCCTGGTACACCCTGGAGCGAATCGAGGCTCAAACCCGGGAAGACCTCTCCGGTTCACTTAAGACTATTCTGAGAACCACCCATTCAGCCTTGCATATTTGGGAGTTTGAACGAAAAGCAGATGCTGTTACCTGGGCTCAATCTATCGAGTTGCGGAGGATTGTAGAGGAGTTATTGAAAGTTTCCCGAACCCGCGAGGCACTGAAGAACTCTCCTGCTCAGGCCAGGCTCAAAAATTTGCTTGCACGCAAGGGTAGTATGAATAGGCGTTTGGGTTACTTCATCATAGCCCCTGACTCATCCAATATCGGATCCATGCGGGAGATCAACCTGGGTTTAACCAACTTGATGGCCGGGAATGGAGATTTTCTTGAAAGGGTTTTTAATGGGGAAACCTTACTCAGTCATCCTGTCATTTCTGATGTCCCCTTGTTAAGTCTTTATAGTGGGCAGGTTGTCGCAGGGGAACCCACCATGTTTGTGGTGACGCCTATTTTTAATGAAGAAGGCGAGATCATTTCTGCCCTGGGCTTCCGGCTGGACCCAGCTGCGGACTTCACAAGGATCTTGCAACTGGGGCGATTTGGAAAAACCGGTGAAACCTATTCCTTTGACGCCAACGGTATGTTGCTCTCAGACAGCCGGTTTGACAAGGAACTGCGGAAGGTGGGCTTGCTTCCCAAAGGTAGGAGAGGGATTCTTTCCATTGAGGTCCGCGATCCCGGAGGAGACCTGATTCAAGGATTTCAACCGGAGTTAGCTCGGGATGAACAACCCCTCACTGCCATGGCAAGTATCGCTATAACGGGTAAGCCAGGAATAAATATTGACGTCTACCGGAATTACCGCGGGGTTGAGGTTGTGGGTGCCTGGACCTGGGATCCCAGCATGCAACTTGCTCTGGCCACTGAAATCAGGGCGAATGAAGCCTACCGGTCATTTGATTTTACACGAAAACTTATCCTGACTGCGATTGGGTTGACAGGTATCTTGGCCATTGGCATCACGCTGATAGTGAATGTTGGTCGTGTTCGCGCCCTCAGTCTGGTGGGGGCAGTGGATGTCGGTCGTACCCGCGCCCTTCAATTTGCCAAAATGGCTCAGGAAAGAGAAGCACGCATTCGCGGAGTGGTCGATAATGTGGGAGATGCAATTATTACCATAGACGAAAAAGGCATCATAGAATCCTTTAGTCCGGCCGCTGAAAAAATCTTTGGTTACTTTTCTCCTGAAGTGGTCGGACGGAATATCAGCATTTTGATGCCGGAACCTGATCACAGTGCCCACGATACCTATCTCAAAAATTACTTGGAAACAGGGGAATCAAAAATAATCGGAATCGGACGTGAGGTGGAGGGATTGAAAAAAGACGGAACTGTCTTCCCTCTGGATATTGCGGTCAACGAAGTATGGTTGGAAGACCACAGGATATTTATCGGGACCCTGCGTGATATCACCCAAAGAAAGCAGGCAGAAGATGAGTTAATACGATCCCATGATGAACTTCAAGAGGCGCATCAAGAACTTAAGGAATCCCTATCCAAGGTCAAGGAAGCCCACAGCAGTCTGATGGCTTCTGAAAAATTGGCTGGTATAGGTGGATTGACGGCAGGTGTCTGTCGCGAGGCTCTAGGCATAATCAATACCATCTCAACCCATCTTCAGAAGGTTAAAATGAAGAGCAAAGATTCTGATTTGCTTCAATCACTTCGTACGTCGCGAGAGGAGACTGAGCGTATTGAAAAAATTATCCGATCACTTTTGAAATTCTCCAGAGAGGATGAAGGGGAAATTAAATCGGTCAAGATCCATGAGGAATTGGATTCGATTCTGACCCTGATGGGTCACCATATGCAATTGAACGGCATTGAAATTCGTAGGGATTTTGACCCTGAGTTGCCGGAGTTGAAGGTGAATCCAGACGAAATTGGACAAGTGTTTTTCTATATTATCGACAACGCCGGGCCTGCTATGCCTGAGGGCGGAACCCTTACTACGAGTGCCGGGCAGGTAATCAAGAACGGGTCAAATTTTATCAGGATAAAAATAGCCGACACGGGGATAGGAATAAAAAAGGAAGATCTGGAGAAAATATTTAATGCTTTTTTCAGTAGCAAGCCTGAAGGTCAGGGAACGGGTATGGGACTCCCGCTTTGCAACAGCTTGATCCAAAAACATGGCGGGACCATCGATGTGGAAAGCGAGAGAGGAAAAGGAACCACATTTATTATCGACCTGCCCCTTCAAAACGATTAGAAACAGTCAAAAATTTAATGATTTCCTGAACTCGGACCGCCACGAGAGATCATGTCCTCTGAACCCCATCAATGTACCCAGTCGGTGGCTTTCCGGTAAAAATTTGTCAGCATTCCTTTGAAAATATAGGTATGGAATTTTGACATGCAGAACCAATAAAGCTCTCCCCAAAACGGTTTTGGAATAAAATGGGCTTTGAGAGTTAATTGAGTTGAGTTGTTTGATCCGGGGGTTAAAAGAAACTGCAACCATGACAGGCCCGGTGAGATCAACTCTCCTCGCAAGAGTAATTCTTTATCCTGTTCCAGCTTTTCCACTCTCCAGAAGTCCAGGGAATCTCCAACCCTTAAATGGGTGGGGTGCCGGCGCCCCCTCTGAAGGCCAACTCCGCCGACCAGTGTGTCGACCAGACCGCGAACTCTCCAAAGAAAATTGCCTTGCAACCAACCGTGCTTTCCGCCTATCTGGGTGATCAATTGAAACACCTTTTCTGAATCTGCGGGAATCTCGATCGAATGTTCTTCGACCTTAAAATTTGCGGACTCGTACTCACAGAGAGGCAGTAAATCCCGCATGGCCTCTGGTGAAGTATCGGTCCAGTGGGAAAATACCTGAGCCTCTTTTTCTTTTTGCAAAGCCCGTCTGATGGATGTTTCAAAGCCGAGGGGCTCAAAGGGAAGAATATTTCTAATATCATCATTGAGACATACAACATCCGTTTTCAAACTGCCCAAAAGCAAGGAAATGATATTGACCGGCAAGGAGGTAAATAGATGGAGCCAGTATGCGTAAATCCTGCATGAAACCGCAATTGGCACGGGAACCCAGAAAACATCAAAAAAATAGATTTTTTTATTCAAGATTTTTGCAAAACCAAGAATCACATCTCTGTAAGCCAGCACATCCTTCCCGCCAATATGATACATCCGACTTTCATTGCTGCGGACTTCCATGATTCCCACAAGATATTTGATGACATCCCGTATGGCGATGCATTGGGAAAGGTTATTAAACTCGATCATAAAAGGAATGTAACGGTTATGCATGACCAGCGATTTCAGCAATTCATAAGAAGCGCTTCCGGTCCCGATAACGATTGCGGCGTGCAGGCGGATGACGGGGATAGAACTATTTGCTAAAACTTCTCCCACCTCCATTCGGCTTTTAAGGTGCGGGGACAAGCGGACGTTGGTTTCCCCCAATCCCCCTAAGTAAATAACCTTTTTTACTCCAGCTTCTTCAGCCACCTCCATAAAAGATTGTGCTACCTCTCGGTCCATACCTGAGAAGGCGCTTTTTTTAGCCCTCATGCTGTGGATGAGGTAATACGCAAACTCAATATCTTTTAACGCCGACCGCAACTGTTCCTTGATACAACAGTCGGCATAAACGATTTCAATTCTAGGATGTTCGAGAAGAAAAGGAGTGTGTTTGGTTCGCACCATACAACGAACAAAGTATCCGCGGTGCACCAGTTCCGGAATCAACCGCTGTGCCACGTAACCGTTCGCTCCGGTCACCAGAACCTTGGTATTGGGCGGCCAAGTGGTGGTGGTGAGTGAACCGCAATAATTGTAAAGAACTTTTGCCGGGTCCATATTAAATATATAAGCCTCTAAGTAGCCTGTCGCAAGGTTACATTTCTGGAGAGGGACGTTAACTAGTCATGAACCTTAAATCATAAGATTTTTTCTAGCCATGATTTTTGAGTTTTTGATGAATTCTATTCGGTGTACGATTCGATTCAGCTGATAATTGAAAATTTTAAAAAAACCGTTGGACGTTGCGATTATTTAATTTGGGCCCCTATTTTAATTACTACATATTCCATAGAGATTCGTTATATAATTAATATTCCCTAATAATCTGAAAATCATTAGGGTTCTGTGGGGTAATTTCGCAACTCTCCTTATATTCGCGCACTCTTCTTGGCAGGTTAGTCTATGAGTTTGTTCGCTAGGACCTCAAAGGAAAAAATAATATCCCCTTCTTCACAGGATCAGAATCCACCAAATAGGAAACAGAAGCCAGCGATTCACCAAAAGCCCTACGGCCGCGGTTTAATCTGGATTTCGTCCTCGATCCTGATAGTTTTTACCGCCGTCATTGCAGGGTTGATTCTGTCCAAGATCGAAGGCCAGATTCGGAACGACATTCGTGTTACGCTGAACACGGTCATCAACACCACACAAGAAGCGCTACACAACAGTGTTTTAAAACGCCTGACGGAGGTGACTTCCTGGGGGTTATCCTCAGAGTTGAAACGATTGGTTGAAGAACAAATGAATGTTCCACGCAACCCGCAGGCTCTTCTGGCGAGTCCGGCTCTGACAGAGATGCGGGCTCTCCTGCAACCCGTGATGGCAGAAAAGAATTATGTCGGATTTTTTATCATCACTCCAGATAATATAAGCATAGCCTCCATGCGTGATGTGAATGTTGGCACGCCAAATCTGCTTTCTAGCTACGAAGGATTTTTGCCTAGGATCTTTGATGGGAATGTCCTGATCAGTAAGATTTTGCAATCCGACGTTCTCTTGCCCGATGCCTTGGGGAAACTGTCCAAAGGTCAACCCACCATGTTTGTTGCCGCCCCCATTAGCGAAAACGGTGTCACCTTAGCCGTACTGACATTTAGGGTCGACCCGGTAGATGATTTCAGTCGCATCACGAGGCTCGGCGGTATTGGCGAAACGGGTGAAACCTATGCTTTTGACGAAACTGGGAAGCTGCTTACAGAAAGCCGATTCGACCAGCAACTGAAGCGGATCGGTTTGATCGGCCCGGCGATGCGCAGCATCCTCAATGTCCAGATCCGTGACCCCGGTGTCAATTTACTGGAAGGTCTTCGCCCGGCGCTTCCCCGTTCCAAACAACCGTTGACCTACATGGCTCAACAAGCTACTCAGGGCAGGTCCGGAGTCAATCTTGACGGCTATAGGGATTACAGAGGGGTTCCCGTCGTAGGCACCTGGCTTTGGAATGAAGAGCTGAATTTCGGGCTGACCTCAGAGATAGAGCGGTTGGAGGCTTACCAAGCCTACCATATCACGCGATGGGCATTGATGATCGGTTTGGTCCTCACCGTGGTTTTGTCTTTGGGGCTGTCCATCACTTTGGATTTGGGACGAAGAAGGGCTATCGTTTTTGCCGGTGAGATCCAGGAAAGCCAAACTTACCTTCAGGGAATATTGGAAAACCTGGTTGAGGGAGTAGTCACGATCGATGAAAGCGGGACCATCCAGTCCTTCAATCCGGCGGCTGAAAAAATCTTTGGCTATCAAGAGTCTGAACTCATCGGCCAGCCTGTTAATTTGTTGATGCCTGAGCCCCATAAAAGGGAACATGCGGAACATATGAAGAGTTTTTTCCAAACGGGCCAAGCCAGGATTATAGGGTTGGGAAGGGAGGTTCTTGGTTTGCAAAAAAATGGAACCACCTTTCCCATCGATCTGTCGGTGGGTGAAATGGTCCTGGGTGAACGTCATTGGTTCGTCGGGGTCATACGTGATATCACCGAACGCAAACGGTTGGAGGAGGAACTCAGAAAACTTTCCCAGGCGGTCGAGCAGAGCCCAACCTCAGTCATCATCACCAATCTCACTGGAGAAATTGAATATGTGAACTCCAAGTTCACGCAAGTGACCGGATTCCTCCCCGGAGAAGTTATCGGAAAA
>Ga0066826_10001571_pt1 | contig 11628 bp, 11 predicted proteins | sample ETNtaG_12_FD_65496 | JGI IMG/M metagenome (GOLD analysis project Ga0066826, IMG submission 65496) | Marine microbial and viral communities from oxygen minimum zone, Eastern Pacific Ocean - ETNP201306SV49 | ecosystem: Environmental > Aquatic > Marine > Oceanic | place: Pacific Ocean: Eastern... | reverse complement strand
CACCTAAGCCCCATCAAAGAGCATCGTGATATCTAGGGGTTTAACGCCGCGATGAAGGGCACTTGATGAAATCACATCAACTCCTATTTCATTCCATATTGTAAGTTCATCAAAGGTAATCCCTCCGCTTGCTTCAGTAATAACATGGCTACGGAAATTACGACTGTCTAAATCAAGAACTACTTCCCTTGCTATTTCAGGAGTCATATTGTCCAACATAACAGTCAAACGCTCATTACAATTTTCGGACCTCATTCGCTCATCCCAAGTTTCAGCGGCAGCAAGTGCTTCATCAATTGTTTTAACTTCTAGAACTCCAAATGCGCCGAGGGATTCAATATCTAATTCATTGATAATTCTTGAAACCTCATGAGGTCTTTTTTCATCTGCTCTAATCATTGAGGCAAGATCATTTTCCTTAATCATCTTCGCATCTTTTCGTGTTAATCTATGAGTCATCCCCCCTCCAAGAGATACAGCCCATTTGTCTAGCAATCCCCAATGGACTTTTCTTGTCGAAGCCACCCTCATTGGTCGAGCACGTTGAACCCATTTTGATGTATTAGTTGCAATCCCAGAAAGCCTACCAATAATATTGAGAATCATTCTTTCAGCAGCTAATATTTGTTCTTTTCCACCTTCAATTGTAAGTAATATTTTGCCAGCATTAACTATGCCACCATCACCAATGGTCCATTCCCATTTAGTATTTGGAAGCCATTCTTTGAGTAGATGATTAGCAGCAGTAATTCCTGCAACAATCCCCTCTTCATTAGTGAATATTGTTGCATTGATAGTATCTTCATCCCTAGCCAAGGGTGTTGTAATTCCCTCATCATGCATCAATGTAGTAACCCATCTCTTGATGCTAGCCTCTAATTTTTCAGTAGGCAAGTGGTCAACCCACAACTCAGAACTACGGTCATGAGGAAGGTTTGGGTGGTGCATTAGGCTACCTCCATCACTTTGTCGAAATCATCACCGTGTTTGAAGGATTTGATGCTAGATTTTTCCAATTTTTCATTCTAAATGTTGTACTGAGGCCGCATCTAGTGCAGATTCTGCTGCTGAAAGACAGGCTAAGATGTCATCTACAGTAGCTCGCATACTTCGCAGGGATTTTGCATCTACCACTACTCGTAGAAATGCAATTTCATCAACTTTATGAATTTCTGCAGTGAAGGCACTCCCATCATCGGGAGTAATTGCTTGCAATAGTGCTTTAGCATCATCTTCACACCCCTTCCAAATAACTACAGCACTCATCTCCATAATTCACTCGAAGGATAGTACGCACTTCTTATCTCCGGTTGTAAAGTTGGATAAAGTGTAACCTCTGTCGCCCTTACATGGGGGTAAAGGTGGAGGACTCAGGGGCGCCAACTAATTCTTCTAAAGTTGATAATATTCTGACTAAATTACCCGAAATAGAGCATGAAGCAACACTCTTCACGTCGTCTGGGGCGTCTATCTTATTGCCATCAGATCAAAAACGCCATCCAATGGTGTTCTGGCTTGCAATATTATTAGTTTTCACTGCCCTTCTAGGTTTTGTTAACGGTGCAGATTATGTTGATGGAGATTCAGGCATAATCAACCATCGCAACTTCATTTATCGAGATGCTGAGAGGGCAGCACCAGGTACTGCAATACTACTCGGCCAAGTGGTCTACGAAGATGGAGCGCCGGCTTTCAATCATACTGTCAAAGTCACAGTAAGGGGGGATGATGGTTCAGTTTTTGAAAAGCAAAACACCACAGACGAGAATGGTAATTTCAGGATTACTGAATTAGACCCAGGACTTCAGATTCTAATCATGGCTAATGATTCAAGAGGGACAGCACAGCTGGTGGAGCATGAAATATTATTGAGCGCCCCACCACCATTTGCCTTTGAGCCATATGGATTTACTACGCTAAAATTAGTTTTTCCAACTAATGAAGAATTTAATGATTCTAGCGATGGGACATTCATTAGTTATGTGGCATCAGAGGCGGAAAATAATTCACAACTCTATGATGAATCTGCTGCTGGAATGTATGTCATGGTAGGTGTTGGGTTTTCAGGTCTGGCTGTAATTGCTCTAGGTGCTACATGGTTAGGTTGGCGAGAAAACAGCCGCGGAATGTTGCGCATGGCTGCTATTCTAGCATTCTTTTCCCAAGGGCCTTATTCTAGTGCTTGCTGTCTTGGGCTTCTCGCATTTGCTCTAACATTTGCCTTACCCAAACTACGTATTGATTAGTTAGGTAATCAAACTTTCAGAGTTGCTTCAATTCTCCGGTACCAGGCAATACCATTCTCATGTTCTTCAAGTTGTGAAAACTGCGGGAAAGGGGATATTGAGCGCATATATCCGAATGCAGCCAAATCAACCAAATCAGGTTTTTCTCCTCCAAAAAATGGAGCCTCACCAAATTCACTAGTAAATTCACTGAGCAAATCATGCCACAATTGCTTTGGTTTCCTACCGTCTTTTTTAACTCGGCTACGAGCAATAAAACCCCACATGATTGGAAAACCCATCCATGCATATATTCTCTTAGAAAAGAACCCAAATTTTTCTAATTTTGACACGCGAGTTGTTGTTTTTAGGGCAGAAAATAACCCCCCATAGAGTATGGGGATTGTAGCTTTAGATAATTTTGTATCAACCCATTCAATCCATTCATCACGTCTTTCTTCATCTTTACAATCCCATAAATTTCCCTTGTTATATGTTGCATCAATGTGTTTCATAATAGGGGTGGAATCAACAATAATCGTCCCATCTACTTCAGTCCACACTGGAACTTTCTCCCAACCATTAGTGAATCTGAGTTCTTTTTTTGTCTTCATTGCATTGACTTGGACTTTTTGGTAATCGATGTCTAGATGTTCAGCGATGCTACGAATTTTCCAGCAGAAAGGGCAGGTATGCAGCATATGTAAAACAGGACGCCCCATCATATTCTGCCCGCTATGTCAATTACTTACAATTCTTATCCTAGTAATGAATAACAAATCAACCCATAAAACGAATTTACTCCATCAATAACATATCTTTGATGCTGCTCGGCCGAGGTATAGTATCTACTAGGGGTGTTGTATTTGGTTAAATTAAGACAGACGCCAGAAGATTTCTTGGTTACTGAACTTGGTGGACCTAAACCAGTGGTTGGTTCAGAGATGTTAGGTTGTGAACACAGACTTTACTTATTGGAAAAAAGAGATCTTGATACTATTTCCCTACTAGCTCGTCTATCACGCCATTTTAATTTACCAAGGCGTTCATTTGGTCTTTCAGGATTCAAGGATAGACATGCCGTAACTAGTCAAAAGGTAACACTACCAATTGGCAAGGGTGATGGTTTGCCCGAGGAAATTGGTGACTCAGTTGGTGATCAATCAGTAGGCCTTACAGGTGAAGGGTGGCGACTTACCCTTCTTGGTGGGAGTGAAAAGAAACTTAGGAGCGGTAGCCATTCAGCAAATCATTTTGAGATTACAGTCAGAGATATTACTCAGCAACAGTTGGATGGCCTACCCCGCCGTCTAGAACAGGCAATAATACACGGCTGGCCCAATTGGTTTGATACCCAACGATTTGGCTCTGCTGTTGGAAATAGACTTCCAGGTACACATATCATCGCCGGTGAATACGAAGCCGCAATGCGTCTTCATTTGACTGAACGCAATAAATCAGACCGCTCAGATAAGCGGCGAGATAAGAAAAAGATGGCAGAATCTTGGCCTAATATTTCTAATTTGAAAGTTGAACATAAGCCATTTCGTAAACCTCTCAAAGCAATTGCAAGAGCGGAAAAGGAAGGAATGGAAGGCGAAGAAATGTGGCTTAATGCTTACATGGCCTTGCCATATGATATCCGTGGTATGTGGCTTTCAGCATGGCAATCAAATGAATGGAATGACATCCTTAGAAGCAATCTTGGGGATGTTTTTAGCGTCCACCTTCTTCATTCAGTGAATATTGGTATTGGTGGTCCACTATTATTTCCTCAAGCGCCTTCAGGCAAACGGGGCGCTCCGAAACGTCACTTAATTGCAGACATTAATGATACATTGGAAGAATTACCTGAAACAATACAATTACCCCATTCAGATTTGGATTTGAGTGAGATTGATCAATACCTTTCAGACCATAAAAGGCCGATGATGATCTATTCAGAATTAAATTCAAGCGAGCCATTGAGGGATGAATTAAACAAGAAGAGCAAAGGTAAGAGATGGCAAATAACTCTGAGTTTTGAACTCCCACCTGGTGCTTATGCAACGGTGTTAATTAAACGGTTATTTCACTGATTATTTCATTCCATGATTAGATATAAATAATGGAATTGCCGCTAAAATACCACAAAAACCGGCCCCACAGATCCCACCAAATGCGGCACTCCCTGTACTAATTAATCTCATTGTCCCAGAGTCCATTCCTTCTACATCTGGATAAGGTATTACTGCTGCTATAATGATCCCTAATATCATAGTTATACCCAGAATTATCCATGTAAAATGAATCCCCCTTCGCTCAAAGTTTTGAGTTAGCCACCCAGAGTATAGATAAGCCACACCTGAAACCAACCCAAGAAATCCCTGTGCATAGTAGACCCAATTAGGTGTCATATATTCAGCAGCGGCAGGGTCTAAACTCCCCATCCAAGCGCCAAGCAAAGGTCCGGCAAATGCGTTTACAATTCCCCCAAGGATTGCAATCCCACCATAAACCATGATTAGAATGCCAATTACTTTTGCCGCTTCAGAAGGTGGCCCCATAACATATACTGGTTCACCAAATGGGGCTGCAGTTGCTGGGGGGTTAATTTGTCCTCCAATGACGTGCTGTTGTGGTGGTTGCCCTTGCATAATGGCACCAGGGGACCCAACTATTCAACAATTACTTCACATTGTGGATAATCTGATGGCATCATAGGCGGCAGGAATAGGTAATTACAATCTCTTTGCACAGTAGATAATCCCAGTATGCTGTTCTCGGATAGATCAACACTAATTGGTGTAGTGCTAATTGGACTAGGTATGTAATCTTCATTTGTTTGAGTGATTATCAATTGAATCGCATCTCCAGCAGGAACTACTACATCCATTCCGAAGAATTCCATTTTAGCATTTACTGTTTGTCCAGGAACTAGTGGTTGCCCTTCTTTACCACCAGCATGGAATCTCAAATCCATCACAGCATGTCCCAAATGTAATCCACTACTAGCTAGTACCATTTCAACGGCAAGATGGCCCGATGTGCCGAAGAATAAGAGGGATGTTGTGGCATCAATATGTAGGGTAGGAGTTCCCACGATTCGTGTTTCATTTTCCAATTGCGGAGATTGAATTACCAATTGGGAAGTTGGATTAACTGTTGTGCCTCCAGAAAGCACTTCGAACTCGTCTAAACCGTAGTTCAACCACTCTATATCTGCAGGTGGATACATTTCCTCAACCCTCCATCCTCCCATGTTATCTTGTATCTCTGCAATCAGTCTAGGTTGTGGGCCTTTATCATAGAGATAATAATTGAACCATTCTAACAAATCATCAGCCCAATCCCAGCGCACAGTGAAAGGAAACGCCTCCCCTCCTCTTCCAGAACTTAATCCAGAATGACTTTGATTTCTATCCGGATAATCATGGCCCCATTGTCCATACATGCCTTTGGTATCAAAACCCGCTTCAATCATTATGTTGTGTGTTGGGAATGCCATGTGTGGGTCTACATTCCAATCTTGCATCCCGTGAATGATGTAAACCGATCCATCATAATTTGCTATGGCCTTGTCAAGAAATGTTCTTTCTTCCCAATAATCACTACCCATCCAAGATAAATCATCACCTGTAAGATATGCACCGACTCCAGCATAATATCCCTCCATGTATCCTTCACATGCATTTTCGACATCTTCTAAATCACCATCTAGGCCGAAACTTCCGTACACACCATTGTGCATAATTGCGCCACGTGCTTCCATGCTTCCATTGCGCCACATCAAGTCCTGTACCCCAATGAGGCCAGACATTGGCACGATTGTTTTGAGATGTTCAGAACCCATTGCCGCAGCTTCCCAAGGCGTGCTACCATCATACGATTTGCCAATAATTCCGACATTTCCATTAGCCCATGCTTGAGTGCCTAACCATTCTACTGCGGCATGGATTCCTCGTTGTTCATCGTCGCCCATCAAATCCATACAATGGTTTGATTCCCCGGTGCCAAATACACTAACTTGTGCAACTCCAAATCCATGCGGGACGTAGTTTTCGATTAGGAATCTACCAAGCCTATCTGCAGGCGTTAAGGCGTCAACATCTCCATCATTGTAGTATGGTCCAATTTCAGAAATTATTGGGACAGCACAAACTGTCACTCCATCCGCAGCCAGTGTGTCATTACTAGCAATAGAATCCCAATCGCACCCTTCAATTTCAGGTAGCCAAAGCCCCAAGTGAACTTCAGCATCTCCCGTTACTCCTGCGCCACCATCAGCAGCAGTGATTGTATCTACTTCGACATAGATTGAACGTACTTCTTCAATTCCAAAGGAGCCGTTCCAAGAAACTCGACTGAATACATCATCACTACGATATTGTAAGTTAGAACGCTGTTCCACTGGTGGTAGCCAATGTCCATCTCCCCCATCAATTAAGTCATCAGCAATATTTGAGGAGAATACGGATGCAAAGATCATCATCACTACGATAAAAAGAACAGTTGAACCAAAAGCAATGTTCAATTGTTTCTGCTCTCTTTTGGCATCAGGTACATCATCAGCAATTTCAGCCTCAAGCACCTCGCTCATCATGACATCGGTTAGTCATCTGTAATATGAGCGCGTCGGACAATAGTTAGCGAGGTTTGATGTGTAAGATAAACCTCCCAAAGATTAGTGAGCGACCAAAATTTACCTGAATATTTGCGGTTGCAGCGGATGGAAGCAACGGAATCAGAAGTTTACCGTAGATTGGCCTTACGTCATAAAGACGAAAAAAGCCGTAATATTCTCAATGAAATAGCAGTTGAAGAGGAACGGCATGAACAGATATTGGCAGAGATAACAGGGCAACAAGTTAAAGCCCGCAAATTCATGGTTTTATTCCACATATTTCTTTCTAGGGTATTTGGCCTAACGTTTGCAATTCGATTGATGGAGAGGGCTGAACGTGAAATATCGAAGGCATACCGCCGACTTGGATTAACAGATCTGGCTGATGAAGAAGACAGCCACGAAAATCGTTTGACAGACATGTTAGCAGAAAAACGGTTGGATTATACTGGCAGTGTTGTCTTGGGTATGTCAGACGCTTTAATTGAATTAACAGGTGCTTTAGCAGGCTTAACTTTTGCACTCCAATCAATGAAGTTGGTTGCCTTAGCTGGACTAGTTACTGGTATTGCAGCAGCATTCAGCATGGGCGCTTCACAATTTTTATCTAAGCGCGCAGAGGAAGCAGAAAGCTCAGCAAAAATAGCAGCACTATTCACTTGGTTGGCTTATTTATCGACAGTAATTTTGTTGATTTCCCCATATCTATTAATCCATTCTGATAGCCCTACATATTTTGATCTTGAACCCCATGTATTCGCTCTCTGTTGCACATTTGCAATAGGCCTATTGATAGTTGCAGTATTCAATTTCTACGTGTCTGTTGTTGAAGTCCAATCATTCAGGCACCGCTTTTTTGAAATGACATCAATTCTAGTCGTAGTTAGCATGATTTCTTATTTAATCGGCCTTGGATTACGTAGTTGGATTGGAGTTTAATACCTATATTTCCATAGTTACTTCTAATATATCTCCATGTAATTCAAACATATGTTTGTCACTTTTAATCTGATGATTTAATTTTACAGGAAATTCTTTACCATTCGCCCCAATAATTAATTCGCCATTATTAACGCTTACAGACAATTCTTCTCTATTTATTCCTGGAAGGTGTAGACTTACTACTAATCTACTCCCATCATTTTTTTCATTCAATCCTTTTCTTATAGAAAATGGAATATTTTTTCCAATGATTGATTCAGTCATATCGGTTGGTGCTTGTACCAGTTCCCCATTCAATATATTGCCAATACTCCTCAATGCATCAAATCCATGAACATCGTTTTCTTCTAACGGAACTTCTGCAATAGGCAGTGAAGAAAATTCCTCTCTTAATTTGCTGAGATGTTTTTGTTCACTTTCTCTGCGTTTTTGAATGAATGGATGATCATAATCAGGTGTGATTCTGTTCACAATAATTCCATTTACATCGATGTCAAACTCTGTTAATGTTTCAGCCGCTCTTTTTGTTTCCGAAACGGCCATTTGTTCAGGGATAGTAACAAGTGTAAATGAACTTACAGATGGGTTGGTAAGCACTCTTCTTACATGGGCGACCCTTTTCTTGAATTTATCTAGTTCTTCTTGCATTGCACGTTCTTGATGCCTGCCCATCAATATACTACGAATACCCCCTGTTAATCTGGCAATCCGAATGATTCTTCCTGCCCAACTATCTATGATCTCAGGCAATCCTAGAAATCTCAACGTGTGGCCTGTTGGTGCGGTATCAAAAACCAAAGCATCAAATCTTGGATCTTGAGCAAATGACAGTAATTTGTCAAAAGCCAATGCTTCATCTAATCCGGGAAGCAATAGATCAGTTGAATTTAATCCACTCATTTCTTGCGCTATTCCTTCAGATGCTTGTTGTCCCAATAAATTCCCTGCGTTGCCCCCAAGGCCTTTTTCTAAAGCAGCAGAAAGTTTAGGTAATAATTCACTCATTCTTTCTGCGGGGTCTAATTCTAACCCCCATAAATTATCAACACCTTCTACAGGAGTTGGTTCAGAACCTAATTCATATTCTAGTGAATCACTTGTGCTGTGTGCAGGGTCACTTGAAACGAGTAGGACGCGGTATCCCGAATCAGCTAACCAAATTGCTGTTGCTGCTGATGATGTAGTTTTACCAACACCACCCTTTCCACCAAACAACATTAATCGAGCCATACCAATCCCACGAGATTCTCATTCAAGCATCTATCGGTGGCCTAAGTAGCGGCTTCAACAATGTCGTCTGCAATTTCTTCGACAATATGCCTTCCACGGGGCCATGCCCATCCAATTGCTATTACAACTAATCCAATGGATGCCCAAGCATAACTTTCATATTCAGGGATTTTTGATACGGCAGGAACCAATGTTCCAACAGCAAACATTAGGATAGATGTTGCCATTAATGTGGCCCAAATTTGTCTGCTTCTACCTGGGTTCAATTGGGTTCTCTTGTTTCTTAGAACAATCACAAAAGGCGCAATTGCAATTACAGCTAATGCTACACTTAACATTTCATTTGCAATAACATCAACATATGTTTCAGATGCCAATAGAATTGCAGACGAACCCATCGCGACAAGAACAGCAGGTGCCATGTGCCTACGATAAGCCAAGCCAAAGCAAAGTACGGGGGCTATGGCAAATTGATATGTTGCCATTAGTTCCATTATCGTTCCAATAATAGATTGCAAGAGTCCTAGGCTGGCTAATTCGTCTCCATTAACAGGGTCTTTGATTTCTAATAAGACCATAACAAGTGGTGGCAAAATAGAGAATAATGCTAGGCACCAAGACACCGGGTGGTGGTGTATATCTTGTTCAATAGAATCCTCATCAAAAAATTCTTCAATTATATCATCTAATATATATTCAGACATGAACATCCCTCTCATGAACTCACTAGGGCAGGATTTTCGTCTAATTGTTCTAATGCATGCCACAAATCTTTGTTTGAAAGGTATCCAGCAAATCTTCCTTTTTCATCTCTCAATAATATAGCACTAGGCCGCTTAGTTGTAACTAGTGCCCATGCTTGGGATACATTTGCAGTCCATTCAATAGTTTCAATACAAGTTTCCATCACATCGCCAATAGTTGCTTTGTGAATTTTTCCTTTGAGTTTTTTAGGGGGGTTCGCATATGCTTTATGGAAATCATATAGGTAGAGCGAGCCATGAAATTTGTCCTCTTCTTTGTTATAAATGAGGAGCACATCATCCGGCCTTTCTGAAAATTTAGCAGCGACATCTGGTAAACTAAGGCCTTGCTCCACAACTTGATATTGATCATGGTGGCCAACTTCTCTGATTAATGGTTCTCCTCTCATTTTTCCATCGCCCCCTATGCCCCAAGCACCCTTCTCTTGTAATCTGACATTGTGCCAATTGTATAGATTTAACCAATACATGTTGTCTATAATTTTGTGTTATAATAATGAAAAATAATGTAATTTTAATTTAATTTAATTTCTCTAAAAAAATATATTATTGAATTGATTAGAGAGATATTCGGCAATAACACTAAGACTAGATTGGTATAACCCCCCAAGGGGGTTAGTATGTCGGGGCCAACGATTTCTCTTTTAGAATTAAAAGATGAGTTTGGTTTCGTACGAAATGATGCTAATTACGAAGATGTAGCCCGCGCTTTATCCCCAAATTCAGTAAAGACGGTATTGGTTCGAGGTAAGAAAAACAAAAGTATCGCAGGTGCCATTTCAGAAACTCATTTTCTCAAAGTATGCAAAACTGGTATCAATCCAACAAAGACATTGGCTAGAAATCAGATGCTCACAGACCTTTTGCGATTGCGCGATGACACTCCAATAGATCATGCTGTTGAAGTAATTGAAGAGCGAGATCCTGATGCAGTCCTTGTTTTGAACAGCGAGAACAAATTTGTCGGTTACCTAAGCCCTCAAGATTTCAAGGAATTACAAGCAGGACAAGAACGAATTAGTGGCAATAATATTTCTGACACTCAGCCTCTTACGTCCTCTAAAGGTGACGTTTCTACCTCCCTTAACTTGGGCGACGAATTCACTTTTGTCCGAAATGACGCTATTTTTTCTGACGCATCAAGGATGTTAACTCCTGCCCACGTAAAGGTAATCTTGGTTCGTGCTAAGAAAGGTATGGGGGTTGCAGGGGTATTGACAGAACCTGAATTCCTGAAGGTATGTGCCACGGGAATAAATCCAGACAAGACATTGGTCAGCAAACATATGCTCACAGACATTTTGCGTATCCGCAGTGACACACCTCTTGAAGAAGCGGTCAAAATTATTGGTGAGAAAGACCCCGATGCTGTACTCGTGTTGAATGCAGAGAAGAAGTTCGTTGGTTATCTAAGTCCGGCTGATTACAATGAGGCAATTGAATTACTCAAGAAGAAGAAGATAGAAGTCTTTGATGTTCCAGCAATTAAACCAGAAATTGCCCCGCCACCACCGCCACCACCACCTGCATTGGAAACTTCGTTGTTGGATGAACTCATTGAAGAAGAAAGCGACTTGACGCACACTATCGAGGATGACATAATTTCTGTTGATGCATCTAGCATCACAGCACATATCCGAAACTTAATTTCCAAAGATTCCACTGATGTCGTTTGGTCAGAGGACGGTTCTGAGGTGGTAGTACACACCTCTTCTTTGTCTGTTGATATTGGTGATGGAAGTTTGACTGCTTCTATTGAGATGTCATGCGATCAATGCCCACGTTCTGCAATCATTGCCTCGTTTTTCTTGGGCAAATCAGATGACTTGAGTAATTTGAATGGGGTACGAGAACAGGCCCCAGC
>Ga0066826_10001535_pt1 | contig 11761 bp, 14 predicted proteins | sample ETNtaG_12_FD_65496 | JGI IMG/M metagenome (GOLD analysis project Ga0066826, IMG submission 65496) | Marine microbial and viral communities from oxygen minimum zone, Eastern Pacific Ocean - ETNP201306SV49 | ecosystem: Environmental > Aquatic > Marine > Oceanic | place: Pacific Ocean: Eastern... | reverse complement strand
TGGATGAATTTGGCCTAACACACCAGCAGGTGGCCGAAGCGGTTGGGCGCTCACGCGTCGCGGTCAGCAATCTGCTGCGACTGCTGAAACTTGATCCCGCAGTCCGAGAACACCTCGAGGCTGGCCATCTCGAGGCCGGTCATGCCCGGGCGATCCTAGGTCTGCCACGTGAACAGCAGCCTTTGGCAGCCCAGGCTGTGATGCAGCGTCGGCTATCGGTACGCCAAACCGAACAACTGGTGCGCCGCATGCTGCAATCGCGGGGTGCGGCATCAAGGCAAACCGGTAAACCAGCACCCGACCCCGACATCCAGCGGCTTGAAGCAGCGCTCTCAGAACAACTGGCAGCGCCCGTGCATCTGGAATCGCGCGATGGCAAGTCAGGTCGGCTGGTAATCGTCTACAACTCGCTGGACGAACTGGACGGCATCCTAAGTCGTATCCGCGACTGAGCAGCGTCGCTGGCGATTATCGCCGGCGGATGCCCATGACCCGGCCAGCCTGATCCGGGCGGTCAAGGGGTTGGTGTGCCGTCATCATGCGTGACAGGGTATCACTGACCGCTGGAGGGAAAGGCGAGGACCTGCGGCTTTCCAGGCTGACGTGCATCATTATCTGCTCGCTGGTTGCAGCGAGGTAGCCTTTGGCGGAGTGAAACATCCGCAGAAAATAATGAACCCGCTTGCTGTCCACGTCCAGCAATTGGCAGGTGAGGTGAATAGGGTCACCCAGATGGAGTTCCTGCAGATAATTGATATGCATCTCCAGGGTAAAAGTGGAGGATTTTTCCTGCTCCAGGTACTGTGGCGTGATTCCCATCTGGTGCATGAAATCATCTACACCGTGATCAAACGCCAGCACGTAGTAGGCGACATTCATGTGCCCGTTGTAATCTATCCAATCCTTGAGTACGGTCTGGGTTCCCAGATCCAGTTCAGCATTTGTGAATATTGTAGTCATGAGGGGTCGTGCTCGTTCTGTATTTTTTTAAGGGCGTCGTTAATGCCCTGATCAACATAGGCGCCGTAATAATCCGGGATACGGGCCCCGATCACCGGTTCTGCCAGTGACGCCCCTGATGCGTCGACGAATTCCATCGTGGGGACTAGGGTAATCTTCCGTGCCCCAGCGAAGCGATGGTGGGTCGTTGTGCGTTCGTCAAAACTGACCAGTGGAGCTGAACTGTCAATGCGCACCTCTCGGAATAAAGCGCGGGTCTGGTAGGTCGGGTCAACAGCCATGTGGCTGAGGAACTCGGCTTTGATGGCTTCGCAATAGTGACAGTAGCTCGCAGAATAAAACAGCAGTATCGGCAGCCCCGCCTGGTTCGCGATCAAGCCGTCACTGTGAAGATTCCGTGCCGCTGGCACTTCACCCGAGCGTGCTGGAGCCGCAATCAGTAAAGCCAGTACCACAAAAAGTCGAGTGAAGAATCGAAGGTGCACGATCAAATTATATCTTTCTATAGATCGGTGTGATGTTGAGGGCGGGATTACCGCGTTCAATTGTTACCCAGCAGTTTATGGATCCCGGGATAGTTTTTCCGGGAGATACAGTATTTGGCGGTACCGATGCCCCACGATTCACCTGCCGCCAGTCTTGGCAGCAGTTGGTTCAGATCCACTACGGTCGTGCTGCCGATTACGTCAATTCCGCGCTCAAAGAGCGGGTCGGGCAGACAAGAGGCGGTCGGCCCGATCAGCGCAATCTGGGCGGCCTGATCACAGCAGGCGAGCACGTCGTCAAGGCTGTTATTCATCAGGGTGGAGCCGGTTATCAACACCCGGTCGCAATCGCCCAGCCGGCGTGTATCTGATGTGACTAAAAAATCCCCGGGCCAGTCAAAAAACTGCTCATCTTTTTCGATCACTGTCAGGGCCACATCGTGTCGATTCGCAAGGCTGTCGACCAGCGGTGGAAAAAATCCCACCATGCCCACGTGTTTGGCTCGGGTCAGATCGATCTGACCCATCGGATCATGAGTGAGATCAAGCGCATAGCCTCCTGCGCGAAGCAGGTGTTGGCTTGCAGCGTTGAGCACACCCAGGGCAAGGGCTTTTTCCAGCGGATCGGCGCTATCGAACTGTCTCAGAAGTTCCAGCGGTGAGGCGGCGAGAATCTGTGCTGGATCACAGGCCATCAACCGAGACAGAGTATCATCAAAGCGTGTGTAGAAAAAACCGCAACTCCCATCGGCCAGGGCAATCATGCCGAATTTTCTATGGCGGCCTTCGGTAACGACTTGTGGCGGCCTATGCAGGTGGGTAATAGCTGGCAGATCTCGTTCGTGACAGATGGAGACAATGAGTTCGATCAGGGATGAGGATATCGTCATGAGCAGTGGGAACAGGTCGGACACCGGATTACAGGAGCGCCGAGTGTATAGTAAGTTTCGTCGCCCTGACTTGATCGATATCGGTAACATGAGGCCGGGTGTGTCACGTGACCGTATCCTTGAGGCTTGGTTGGTCACCCGACTGTCTGGAGACCAGGCGGTGTATCGCACCAGCAACAGCCAGCTCTATTTCTGCGACCCGGCAAGTGGCGAGACCAGCGCTGTTTTGCGTCAGGTTTTTCTTGCGCTCAAGGTATCGCGACGAATTGAGCGCGTCGGTATTGATGCGCTGGGAGCGATTTTTGTGGGAATGAAAGTGGTCATCGAGCCGGTTGAACTGCCGGTCATCAGTGCAGCGCTTCGTCTGAGCGGAATAGCGGTAGAAAGCCTTGAGCTGTGAACTGAAGATTTAGGCGCTACCCGGGTAACCCATCTGGCGCCAGGCCTCAAAAACTGCTACTGCCACGGCATTGGAAAGGTTCAAGCTACGACTGGTTGAGCACATGGGCAGGGCAAGTTGATGGCCCGGTGGTGCGATTTGACGGATAGGCTCAGGCAGGCCACGTGTCTCAGGGCCGAACACCAGCGCGTCACCGGATTGGAAGCAACTATCACTGTGACGTTGTTTGTGGTGGGTAGAAAAAGTAAATATCCGTCGTGGTGATGCCTCAGTCAGATAGGCATCCATGCTGGCATAGGTATGCAGCACCACCGATTCAGCATAGTCCAGTCCCGCCCGGCGCAGCGCACGATCATGGATCGAGAACCCCAACGGTTCTATCAGGTGCAGATCGCACCCAGTATTGGCACACAGTCGGATGATGTTACCGGTGTTGGGCGGGATCTCAGGCTCATAAAGGACGACATGAAACATCTGAGGTCGTGGTCAGACGGGCTTGAAAACGACTAACAAGACGGCGCCGACTAAAACCAGCACGGGAAACTCATTGAACCAGCGATAGAAAACAGGGCTGTGGCGGTTCATCTCATTGGCAAACTGTTGAACCAGTCGGCCACACCATAAGTGGTAAAGCACCAGGGTTCCGACCAGAGCCAGTTTGGCGGTTAGCCAGAGACCTCCTGCACCAATGCCGTAGCCCAGCCAGAGCCACAAACCAAACAGGATCGTCAGCACCCCCCCTGGGGTGGTGATGCCGAAATACAGTTTGCGCTCCATGATCCTGAACTGGGCCCGTGTTGCCGAATCTTGCGCCATGGCGTGATAAACGAAAAGTCGCGGTAGATAGAATAGGCCCGCGAACCAGGTGACCATGAAGATAATATGAAATGCTTTAATCCAGAGCATAAACTTAGCTAGTCGCTAGTAAGTAAGTGCAAACTCAGGCCGCACGGGACAGAGCCGTAAACCGGGTATGGGGTGTCATTTTGCACCCCGATCATAGTATCACGCGCGCGAGGGCGGATCGCCATCGACCAGAAAACGCTGTAGCAGATCGTCCAGAAAACGCCAACCCAGTGGTGTCGTGCAGACCCGCTTATTGTCTGATACCAGCAAGCCGTCTACCACAGCCTGGTCTATTGCAGGTTGCAGGTGTTGGAAGGGCAGACCGGTACGCTGTACGAATAAGTCGGGACTGAAACCGCCTTTCAGCCGCAGCGCGTTTAGCAGGAATTCGAAAACCAGTTCATCAACATCTACGGGCACTCCGAGGTCAATTTCCAGGCCAGCCGTTACTTTGCCAAGGTATTCACGGGGGTGGCGCGGTCGGATCCAGCGGTAAATCCCCTCTGCCCGTGTGATCTTACTGTGGGCACCAGCACCCAGGCCGATGTAATCGCCGAACTGCCAGTAGTTCAGGTTGTGCCGGCAATCGTGACCGGGTTGTGAAAATGCTGACACCTCGTAGTGATTGAACCCAGCCGATACAGCACGCGCCTGAACGGCACAACGTATAGCCCAGGCAGTGTCTTCGGTAGGCAATGGCGGCGGATCAGCGGCAAAAAGGGTATTAGGCTCAATCGTGAGCTGGTACAGCGAGAGATGCGTAGCTCCGGTTTCAATGGCAAATTCGAGGTCGACCAGCGCGCCGGGTTCATCCTGGCCGGGCAGGCCGTGCATCAAATCAACATTGAAATTGACAAAGCCTGCCGCGGTAGCACTGGCACAGGCGTTAAGCGCCTGCGTGCCGTTGTGAATCCTTCCCAGCGATTTGAGTCTGTTGTCATTAAAACTTTGTACCCCGATAGACAGGCGGTTAACGCCGCAACCACGATATGCCTTGAATCGGCCGGCTTCAGCAGAACCGGGGTTGGCTTCGAGGGTGATCTCAGCATCACTATGCAATAACTGTTGTTTTTGCAGCCTTTCTAGCAGGTAGCCGATATCGGCGGCACTGAAAAGACTTGGGGTGCCGCCGCCAAAGAAGACCGAGGAGAAAATCCGTTGATCGCGCAGTTCGGAAACGGTTTCCAGATCAGCGAGCAGCGCCTCGATATAACGGGCTGTGGGTAAGTCACCGTGCAGTGGGTGGGAGTTAAAGTCACAGTAAGGGCATTTGCTTTCACACCAGGGCAGATGGATGTACAGCGCCAGGGGCACCTGGAGTGGTACAGTGTTCACACCGGCAGGCAACGGTTACGTGGCTGCCCGCGCTGGTAGTCGTGGATCAGGCTGGCAATTTCATCCACCAGGCGTTGCCGGGACTCCACTGACCCCCAGGCATTATGTGGGCTGACCACCAGATTGGGGATATCGGGTGCCAGTAGGGGATGATTGTCATGCGGCGGTTCGCATGTCAGCACATCGATTCCGGCGCCACCGATCTCACCGGATCGAAGTGCTGTTGCGAGATCAGCCTCATTCACGATGCCGCCGCGGGCGGTATTAATCAGCAGTGCATCGGGTTTCATCTGGCGCAGTTGTGCTTCACCGATCAGATTGTGCGTCGTATCAGTCAGTGGGCAGTGCAGCGAGATCACGTCTGAGTGCTCCAGCAGGTCGTCCAGAGTAACCCGGCCCCTTGGTACGGACTCGGTACCCGGTCGGGCACAGACCAGCACATCCATGCCAAAACTGGTACCAATTTGGGCTACGCGTTTTCCGAGAGCGCCGAAACCAACGATACCCAGCGTCTGGCCGGCCAGTTCGCGGATCGGATAGTCAAGCAGACAGAAGACCCCACTTTTCTGCCAGCGTCCTTGGCGCACTGCCGTGGTGTAATCACTCAGGTGAGTCGAGAGCGCCAGTACCAGTGAAAAGACGTGTTGGCTGACGGCGGCCGAAGCGTAATCGCGTACATTGCAAACAGTAATCCCGCGCTGGGCGGCCTGCATCAGGTCGACGTTGTTGGTTCCGGTTGCTGCAATGACGATAAGTTCCAGTTCGGGGCTGGCCATGGCCGGGGCATCGATCAATACTTTGTTGCTGACAATCACCTCAGAACCCTTTATCCGTTGCAGGGTCTGTTCGGGCTGAGTTGAGGGATATCGGACCCATTTGTCCAGACAAGCCTCCAGAGTGGCTGTATCCAGATCGCCGCGGTCAAAGCTGTCCGAGTCGAGAATAACGCCGCGCATGATGCTCAGTTTGTTTCCTTGGGGTAACGTAGGCGCTGCAGTTCCCGACGTGCCCGTTTGTCTGGTCGGCCTTTGCTCAGGCGTAATGGTTGGGGCTGTAAACGCAGCTGTTGTGCCAGGGCCCGGCGGTTGTCAAGACTCTGCGGCGTTTCGAGGTAGGCGGTCGCAGCGGTTGCAGCTGAGACCCGTTTATCGACCAGCGCCCTGACAGTAACGTGATAAACAAATGTGCCGCGTCGGATACGCAGGGCATCACCGAGACGAAGGGGTTTCGCTGGCCGCGCACGACGGTCATTCAGCAAGACGTGCCCTGCCCGAATCGCTTCGACCGCGCCCAAACGGGTTTTAAAAAACCGTGTTGCCCACAGCCAGCGATCCATCCGCACGCCGTTATCATGTTCCATGCCACATTCCCTGAATGATCATTATAAGGTGGGAACGTGACCGACCGGGCCATAGGGAATGGTAAAATTCGATGACTTGTTTGCCGAGGTGACTTCTTGAGATTAGCCGCACGACTCGTTCTGATCGCGGGCTTGTTGAGTGCTTTGCCGGCGTACGCACTGGGACCGGTTGATGGCGAGGCCGGTGTCTTTACCTGGGTGGTCGATACCGATGATTACACCGACCCCTCTGTCGACACGGCCTCAATTGGGGGCTATGCTGAGTTGTGGTTGGATCAGCGCTGGGGGTTGCGTGCAGCGTTGTACCGCGTCAATGAAGACGTCGTCAGTATGGCGCCGGATGAACAAACTCTGGTCGACCTAAAATACCGGCTCGCCAGCTTAACCGACAACACGTTCGTTGCGTTGGGATTGGGCTGGGAGCAGGACCGTTTCGGGGCTGAGGGCGATACTTCGGGTGCCCGTGTACTCGCTGAGGGCCGGGTCGGTGTGCTTGGGGCGTTGTATCTATATGGCGAAGCCGGCTGGGCGCCACAGATGGGGGACCTTGGGCTGCGACAGGATCTGTCTTCGATATCAGTTGAAACTGGACTGGTGCTGGATCCCCTGCCATTTGTGTCGCTACGAGCGGGTTGGCGGTACCATATTACGGATTACACCGGCAGCATCACCGGCACGTCTACCCGTGAGGCCAGTTATGGGTTGATTATTGGCGGTGGCATTCACTGGTGATCCCGATCCAGGAGATCATCGGGCGTCTCGATTCGCACCGGCCGGCGCTTGTAGACAAGCCACCGATGCACCAAGCAGAGGTAGCGCTCGTTCTGGACGGTACGCGTACAACAGATGATCCGCAGATCATTTTTATCCAGCGTTCTATCTGTGTTGACGATCCCTGGTCTGGGCAGATGGCCTTTCCTGGCGGTCGGCGCGAGGAAAGCGATAGTCAGGCTGGCGACGCTGCGCGTCGAGAAACGCTTGAAGAGATCGGCCTGGAACTGGGACAGCATCAACTGGTGGGTCGTTTGGGAGATTTCCGGGGTCGACACGGCGGCCGGTCGCGGGATCTGCTCATTTCCTGCTTTGTCTTTACCACGCCAGGCGTACCTCCTCTGACGCCTAACCATGAAGTATCACAGGTCGTATCCGTGCCCTTGTCCCGCCTGTTGGATCCGAGCCTGCAGACCCGGGTTCAGTATGAAGCGGTCAGCGATCAGGGTTTCCCCGGTATTTTTCTCGACAAGCAAGACGAGCGGGTAATCTGGGGGCTAACCTACCGGTTCTTGCGACAATTTTTTTCTTTACTGGGATGCCACCTGCCTGCTGACTGAGCAAAATACTCCGGTGGGGCCCCAGTACTACCACATTTCAAGGGAAAGCGAATGATGAGAGCGGATAACAGGGCTGTTGATGAGTTAAGACCGGTACGGTTCACGCGGTCGTTCAGCCGGCATGCCGAAGGCTCGGTACTGGTCGAGTTCGGTCATACCCAGGTGTTGTGCATGGCGAGCGTTCAAGAACGGGTACCCCGATTCCTGCGCGGGTCAGGGCAGGGTTGGGTCACGGCGGAGTACGGGATGTTGCCGCGTGCAACGGGCGACCGCATGGCCCGCGAAGCGGCGCGCGGAAAACAAGGGGGACGAACTCTGGAAATCCAACGCCTCATTGGTCGCTCACTACGGGCTGCACTGGATCTGGATGCGTTAGGCGAGCGCACCATTACGCTGGATTGCGATGTGCTGCAGGCTGATGGCGGGACGCGTACCGCCTCTATCACCGGCGCCTGGATCGCGCTCGCAGATGCCTTGGATGGGCTGTGCGGTGATGGTGTGTTGGCGGCACCGGTGCCGTTGTGTCAGGTTGCGTCGATTTCGGTAGGGCTACAAGAAGGTGAGGCTTTATTAGATCTCGATTACATCGAGGATAGCAGCGCTGATACTGATATGAACTTTGTGATGAATGATGAAAATAGATTTATCGAGGTGCAGGGTACGGCTGAACAAGCGCCCTTCAGCGAAGCCGAGATGCAAACTATGACCGCTCTGGCAAAAAAAGGTATCCAAGAGTTGATGCAGCTACAACGTATCGCCCGTGAAGCGCCATTACCATGAACCGGGAGATTGTGCTGGCCTCGGACAACCCCGGTAAACTGAAAGAGATCAAGTTACTGCTGCGGGACAGCGGCTTCACGGTGGTGGGCCAAATGTCCCTGGACGTGGTCCCAGCCGAGGAGACTGGCAAGACCTTTGTCGAGAATGCGATTCTGAAAGCCCGCAACGCATCCCGCCAGACCGGCCGGCCCGCTCTGGCTGATGACTCAGGATTGGAGGTAGATGCGTTGGATGGTGCCCCCGGAGTGCGTTCAGCCCGGTTTGCTGGAAATGAAGCCAGTGATAAGGACAACGTCGCAAAACTGCTAGCAGCGCTGGGCGGTGTGCCGGGCGCCCGACGCAGCGCTCGTTTCCAATGTCTGATGGTTTACCTGCGTGGGGTAGATGACCCTGCGCCGCTGATATGTCAGGGAACCTGGGCGGGGTCCATCACTGACCAGCCCCAAGGCGACAATGGCTTTGGTTACGACCCGGTATTCTGGGTCACGGAGCAAAATCGAACCGCTGCCGAACTCGATAAGGATCAGAAAAATATCTTGAGTCACCGGGGGCAGGCGCTGCGAGCCATGATCGCGCAACTCCAGTCAGAGGAAAAGCAGCTTTTTTGTCTTTAATCAGGAGCCGTCAAGGTTGTTCCGCGGGTCTCTATGGAAACCTGTCTCTCAGGGATATGTACATTCTTGATCCCCGGTACAGATAGCACATTTTTGCCGACCAGAAGTAAGCCACAAAATACAAACAGCAGTTTTAGCCAGGTGGGTCCACGCGACCTTGCCCCGTACAGTAAAACCAAGAACCCCAGTACCACTAAGATCATCGCCCCTATCACCAGATTCTGATCCTGGTACTGCAGTTGTACGTCACTGGCGCCAGCCGGTATCGGGATCACCATAAAGGCGTAGTTGCCTTTGGCAATCTCGGCTGTGGCCCCGTTGATTTTTGCGCGCCAGTTCTTATGGTAATTGACCGGCGAAAAAATGAGACTGGGCTTATCGCTTGTCACTCGAAACTCGATTCTGCCCTGATACACATTCAGATTAGAAATGGAACAGTTCTCGGTCAGTGCCGTATCTTGGACCAGCTTTTTAGTCACGAGCACCGGCCGATCAAACCTCCCGACCACCTCTGCCAATCTGTCGGGAATCATTGCGCTGTTTTGGACAATGACTTGATCACTCGCACAATAAACCCTTTCTAAGGGGTCATGGATCGCATAAAGCGCATTGGCGTCATTTCTGCTGATTTCATTCACTGTGGTGCTGATGATGGGCACATCGGTCACAATAAATTTGGTATTCAATAACCTTAGGATTTCCGGATTGTGCCCCATTAAAAAGACAACGCCATTAAGTGTTATGGCAACCTCACCATAGGCGTGTTGTAGAAACCGAATATATTCATTGCGCACGGTGGTCGCATACCCGCCAATGGTGGCAAGCTTGTGGTAAGTCAGGATATTGTGGTGATAAGAGGTATTGCTCATCACCAGGGCGGTTCTAAAATCACCCGGTGTTTGCTGGATAACGTCGATGACACTATTGGTAGGAAAGTGATCCTCGGCATCGATTCGGGTATTGAAACTGTATGTGGCGGGGAAAAGCTCATATAGGGTGAAAAGCACCACGAGGAAGCCAACCCCATTGGGGTAATTTCGTCGGGCCAGAAAATACCCGATCAGGATAAACCCGGTTAGTGCCATGATTGAGGGCAGAAAGACCCATAGGTTCACAAGCGCATCGTATTGGAATTTTGCGATCCCAATCCATGCCATCAGAATTGCAAAAGGCAGCACCCCCCAGATTTGACGCCGCCTTTGGTTATCTTCAAGAAGATAATGCAGGCCATAGCCACTGAGGACTATAGAAACGAAAAGGATGAGCGTGAGAAACCGGTCAAACTCGCCGGCGCCACCAAGGGGCACCAGGTTAACCAGGCCTACCATGATCGGATTCTTGTTGAACAGGGTAAACAGGAAAAACAATACCATCGTCAGAGCGATGGCCAGTCGATCACGACGGCGTAAGCCGCCACAAATACCGTACAGCGTCAGATAGACGCCAATAAAACCGAAAAAAGCCCTGAATTCGATGTCATTTGATTGATATATCTCCTGAAGGCCGGGTGCTCTCAATACACCCCCCAGATAATGGGCCGACAAAAAACGTACCACTTCTAACGGTTTTGGCAGGCAATCCGATAGCAATCCAAATAACGAGGCAAATGAGTATTCACTGCCCAGCGTCTGATAACGAAATCGTTGGGCACCGCGCAATCCTTCAGAAATCTCATTCATTTGTGCGATGACATCTGGAATGAGCAGCAACGCCGCAATCACGTAAAACGCGTGCACGGTCAGCCACGACCAGACCTTGTCACCCAGGCGACCTTTTCTCGTTATGAGAAAGATCGTGTTGAAGACGCCAATGAAAATAAACGTGTATAGGACTATCTGTGTATAGCCGCTGCTATAAAAAAAGATGACGCTGAGTATCAGACCAAGAAAGGAAGGCCAATCCGGCTTATCCCGTATCAACCTTAAATTAAGAAGGAAAATAAAAGGTATCCACAGTTGGGTTGCCAGGTGCTGGGGAAACAGTAGCCATACCATTTGATGGGTGTTGTAAGTCCAGGCGATTCCTGCAAGCGCCGCTACGATCGGCGAGAAGCCCAGATATACCATCAGGGCGTACATGAAAATGCCTGCGAGAATCAGCCTGAACCACGTACTCCAATCCAGTGCGTTGGGAACATCCATGAATAACTGAAAGATACTGGTTAAGAAAATTCCCGTACCCTGCCCAGTAGAGGGTTGCCCCGTGAGGATATGCGGCAAGTAATCGGTATTGCTCCCTTGCTGTAGCGCTCCCCAAAAGATTTTTTTATAGGGATAGTGTGCCGTAGGAGAATCCGCGAGCAACGGATTATTGACATCGCTCGGCCCGCGTTCGGCCTCCCACGCGGGTTTATCCAGAATGAAATCAAATGCGCTAAGATGTTTGTCTTGAAACAGCACCTCGTGCAGATAACCCGTTGCGAGCAAAGTAAAGACACACACGTAGAGAAGATGAAGAAAATCTAAAGAAAATTTGGCGTGGGTCAGTCTCATTAAATTAAGGAGTGTCGTATATCATATGGGCCAGCAAGTTGTGGCTATCGAAAAGTTCCTATCATGGTCCGGGGCGTTGTCGACAGGGTTGTCGCTCGAAATCACCCATGTGACTTACGCATCGGCTTCGTTGGATACGGCCTTTTAATCGCCCGACCGGTTCACAAATCTTGGCAATGGAATCAATAATGACACGCAACCGCCAGGCAAGGCCTCAGTATAAACGGAGTCCTTCTGAGAAAATGGCTTCCCTGAATCTAAAGATTCT
>Ga0066826_10001534_pt1 | contig 11764 bp, 9 predicted proteins | sample ETNtaG_12_FD_65496 | JGI IMG/M metagenome (GOLD analysis project Ga0066826, IMG submission 65496) | Marine microbial and viral communities from oxygen minimum zone, Eastern Pacific Ocean - ETNP201306SV49 | ecosystem: Environmental > Aquatic > Marine > Oceanic | place: Pacific Ocean: Eastern... | reverse complement strand
TGGATCGACCCACCCGGCAACCCCGGAAGCACCAGACCTACTCCGCCGTCCGGCCAATGATTCGAATCCGCCTCCCAATGCCATTGACCTTGCCCGCTGGGACGCAGGTGGTAGTCCACTTCGCTGACACGAGTATCACAACAAAGTCGGACAGATCGCTCGGAAATCGAGCGTGGCGGCTCACTGTCGCCAATCACCACGCGGCCACGATAACGGAATATCCCCGCTTTTTCGGCACCGATCGCCTCCCGCGTATTACCCAACCACGCTTGGTGGTCAATTGCGATTGCCGTAATCACTGCGAGATCCGGATTAACTACGTTGACCGCGTCCAACCGCCCGCCAAGACCAACCTCCAGCAGCGCGATGTCGACCCTATGTCTCTGTAGCAACCACAATGCTGCCAGCGTGCCAAACTCGAAATACGTCAACGGTACGCCAGACCGCGCCGCCTCCGTCTGTAGGAATGCCTGGCAGATTTCAGTTTCAGTGGCCGCCACTTTGTCTAGGCGAACCCTTTCACAGTAACTCACCAGATGGGGGGAAGTGAAAGCGCCTACTCGGTAACCGGCGCTACGATAGATCGCCTCCAGCATGGCTACGGTTGAACCCTTGCCGTTGGTTCCTGCCACGACAATCACCAACGACGGGGCCTGCCAGTGCAGTCGATGTAGAACCCGCCGCACCCGGTCGAGTTCGAGGTCAATCGAGCGTGAATGCAGCGACTGAATATGCTTCAACCAGTCTTTGAGATTCCAACTATCCACCCGCTGTAGTATCGATTCCAGGTGGATTGTCATCGGGAAAAACCAGTTGCGCGTCTGGCGTATGTACAGGCTCGAATCCCAGGGTCCCGAGGAATCGGCCAATGACCGATTTGAGCTCGCCCCTTTGTACCACCATGTCGATGGCCCCGTGCTGCAGTAGGAATTCCGATCGCTGGAAACCCTCCGGCAACGTTTCTCGTACCGTCTGTTCGATCACTCGAGGACCGGCAAACCCGATTAGTGCGGCTGGCTCAGCGATGATGATATCCCCAAGCATACCAAGGCTCGCTGAAACACCGCCCATAGTGGGGTCGGTCAGAACCGATACATACGGTACAGCGGCAGACCGCAGGCGATTCAGGGCAGCCGTTGTCTTTGCCATTTGCATCAGAGAAAAAAGGGCCTCCTGCATGCGCGCGCCGCCACTGGCACTGAAGCAGATAAACGGTGAATGCTCGGTAACCGCCGCATCGACTGCCCGCACAAATCTTTCACCGACGACAGAACCCATTGAGCCCCCCATGAAACGAAACTCGAACGCAGCTGCAACAACCGGTATACCCTCGATAGATCCCTCACCGGCGACCAGCGCATCACTCTCATGGCATAGTTTTTGTGCCTCACTGAGCCGCTCACGATAACGCTTGCTATCACGAAAGCGTAGAACATCAACCGGGTGTACAGTTTGCCCGATTTCGCGGAACTGACTATCGTCAAAGAAGCCTTGTAGCCGGGTGCGTGCACCCAGGCGCATGTGATGGTTGCACTTGGGGCAGACTTGAAAACTGCGATTCAGATCCGCACCGTACAGCACTGCGCTACAGCTGTCGCACTTTTTCCAGAGCCCTTCGGGCACACTGCGTTTACCGGTGACAGGGCCGACCTTGATTTTGGGCGGAATTAATCGCTCAAACCAGTTCATACCAAACCACCAGCATTATTTTCCTTGCTATTGAAACTAGCGACCGCCGCGACAAACTCATGGATTCTCTCGGCAGACTTGATTCCTGGTCGACTTTCGACACCACTGCTGACATCCACTGCGTAAGCACCCGACTGCCGAAGTGCGTCGGCCACATTGGCCGCTGCCAGACCGCCCGCGAGAATCACTGGACTTGACTTACAGTCAGCCGCTCTGACCCAGTCAAATGAAGTGCCGGTACCACCCACACGGTCTTGCTGGTATGCATCCAATAGCAGCGCTCGAGCATCTGGATGGGCGGCAGCGATCGCGTTTGGATCAGTAGCAGCGTGCATACGCGCGGCCTTAATATATGGTAGCCCAAAACATTTACATTGCTCAGCCGTTTCGTTACCGTGAAATTGGAGCAACGACAGTTCTACTCGCTCGAGCACCGCCTCGACATCGGCTCTTTCAGGGTCAACAAAAACGCCCACCGTATCTACCAGTGCTGGCACCGCTCGTGCGATAGTAGCTGCTACAGCCAAATCAACGGCCCGAGGACTCGATGGAAAAAAAATCATCCCTATAGCATCCGCGCCGGCATCGGTCGCAGCTCGGGCATCCTGCAAACGGGTGATGCCACAAATCTTTACACGAGTTCTCACACTGTTATTGTAACGATTTCCCCAACACTGTAGTCACAGCTGGTGAACTTACCAGTACTGGCAGGGCGGCGGTGACATAGGCAGATTGAATTGGCCAGGGTAGTCCACCCGGGTCAGGTACAACCCATCCGCAGATGCGGTCACCCCGCCACTGCGACGGTCGCAGCTTTCGAGCACCTCCTGAGCCCAACCCGGAGCCTGCTCACCAGATCCAATGGCACACAAGACCCCGGCGATGTTGCGCACCATATGATGAAGGAAACCGTCCGCTTCAATATCGATCAACACCCATTCTCGAGCGCGGCTGACACCAAGTTTGCGAACTTCCCGTACCGGCTGGTGAGACTGGCAGCCACTGGCACGGTAGGCCGAAAAATCATGCCGGCCGATGAGATAATCGGCCGCTTGCTGCATGGCCTCGACGTTCAACGGCCGATAAAACCAGGTTACCCGCCCGGCAAGAATAGTTGGTCTTACTGCCCGATTCAGGATGATGTACCGGTAAGCACGGCCGGTCGCTGAGAAGCGCGCGTGAAAGTCCCTAGACACGTTCCGCACCCAGTTGACAGCGAGACCGCGAGGGGCTTGCGTGTTTGTGCCCCTGACCCAGGCATAGTCACTGCGGCGACTCAGAGTGTCGAAATGCACAACCTGCCCGGTTGCGTGTACACCGGCGTCAGTGCGTCCTGCCGTCACAACCCGCACCGGCTCGGCCGCGACCGCAGAGAGAGCCCGCTCCAACGCGCCCTGCACGGTTGCTACACCAGCCTGAATCTGCCAGCCGTGAAACGCACCACCATCGTATTCCACCCCAAATGCCAGGCGCTGTTGCGGCTGCGGTACTTCCAAAGTCTTACCCATATGCTCAGTGGCGTCGTTCCAGACGCGCTGTTGTAGAATTCCCGTTCAGTAAGTGGCACATTGTATACATCGCTTGGGCCACCGTGATGCCAGTAGCGCCGGTATGTGCCGCGGTGCAAGGCCAGGCTGACCCCGATCGTAACAGTTGTTACAACCGCGGGTGGCTCTCAACCGGCACTGGCAATACCTCTTCCCACAAACACGGAAACCAACCACATGGGTACTGACAAAAGCGCCGCTGCCTCGCCCGATTCCTACCGCAGTGGCCCGGACCAGCACGGCCATTTCGGCATCTTCGGCGGTCGCTTCGTGGCTGAAACCCTCATGCCCCTGATACTGGAGTTAGAGGCTGCGTACAACGACGCTAATCACGATTCCTCGTTTCAGGCCGACTTTGACTATTACGCAGCACACTATATCGGCCGGCCCAGTCCACTTTACCTCGCCCATAGCCTAACCAACCAATTCGGTGGAGCAAAAATCTATTTCAAACGCGACGAACTCAATCATACCGGTGCCCACAAGATCAACAATACACTCGGCCAAATTCTACTAGCCCGGCGCATGGGCAAAACCCGTATCATTGCCGAGACCGGGGCCGGCCAACACGGTGTGGCCGCTGCAACGGTGTGCGCCCTATTTGACCTGCCCTGTGTGATCTACATGGGAAAAACTGATATCGAACGACAGTCGCCCAACGTCTTTCGGATGAAATTATTGGGGGCCGAGGTTATCCCTGTAGAAAGTGGCACAGGCACCCTCAAGGATGCCATGAATGAAGCCCTGCGCGACTGGGTGGCTAATGTAGAAGACACCTTCTACATCATCGGCACCGTTGCCGGACCGCACCCCTACCCGGCCATGGTCCGTGACTTCCAGAGCGTAATCGGGCGTGAGGTCCGCGAACAGATTCTAAAGGCTGAGGGCCGCCTGCCCGACATGCTGGTGGCCTGTATCGGTGGCGGCTCAAACGCGATGGGCTTGTTCCATCCTTTCCTGGATGAGGACTTACGGATTATCGGCGTAGAAGCCGGCGGACTGGGCCTCGACACCGATAAACATGCGGCTTCATTAACTGGCGGGGTACCCGGCGTACTGCACGGTAACCGAACCTACTTGCTACAAGATGAAGACGGGCAAATCATCGATGCCCACTCGATATCGGCCGGGCTCGATTACCCCGGAATTGGGCCAGAACACTCCTGGCTGCACGAATCCAATCGGGTGGAGTACGTGTCGGTTACCGACGCAGAGGCGTTAGACGCGTTTCAGCTCTGTTGCCAAGGCGAGGGCATCATTCCTGCCCTTGAGCCTTCACACGCACTTGCCCACGTTGCCAAGATAGCACCTGACATGGCACCGGAGGACATCATTGTGATGAACATGTGTGGTCGAGGCGATAAGGACGTATTTACAGTAGCCGCTGCGTTGGGAGTGGCGTTGTGAGTCAGGCCGGTGGTAATTCCCGCCTGGAGCAGTGCTTCATGGACCTGTCCGTGGCCGGGCGCGGCGGCCTGGTAACCTTTATTACAGCCGGGGATCCCGATCCCGATTCCAGTTTCGAACTGTTACGCCGACTACCTGCAGCTGGTGCCGACCTCATAGAGCTTGGGATGCCCTTTTCCGACCCTATGGCGGATGGGCCCGCCATACAATCTGCCAGCCAGAGAGCTTTGAGTGCCGGAGCCTCTATGGTACGCACACTTGACATGGTTGCACGCTTTCGCGCAGATGACAAAAAAACTCCGATCATACTAATGGGCTACTACAACCCCATCCACCGCTACGGCCCAGCACGCTTTGTCAACGACGCCATGCAAGTCGGCGTCGATGGCGTAATCATCGTCGACCTACCCCCCGAGGAAGATGAGGAACTTTGCCACCCAGCACTCACTGCCGGACTACACTGGATTCGCTTGGTCACTCCGACCACGGGCGATGCTCGTTTGCCGTTAGTACTAAAAAACACTAGCGGCTTTGTCTACTACGTATCGATCGCCGGCATCACCGGCACCCGCTCAGCTGCCGCTAGTACCGTCGACAAGGCAATCAAGCGCCTGCGCCGACACACCGACCTGCCCCTAGCAGTAGGTTTTGGGATCAACACGCCCGAGCAAGTAGCCGAAATTACTGGGATTGCCGATGCCGCCGTGGTTGGCTCGGCCCTAGTTACCGAGATTGCTGCCAATCTCGATACCAAGGGTAAAGCAATGCCGCGTTTGGCAGACAACGCCTGCGCTCTGGTTAGCCGCCTCGCCGAGGGAACACGGTGAAGCTGAGACCATACTCTGCGGCCACGGGCGCTAAGTTTCCGAAATTTTATCCAACAATGCTTTGGCTCGCTCCCGTAGTCCGGCGTCACCACGGCGCTCAACCTCCCGTAGCAACTCCCCAGCTGCCTCCGGGTCCCCCATATCAAAGTAGGCGCTCGCTAGGTCCAATTGAGTGCTGAGCTCTAGTTGCAGGGCGTCGGTGCTAGCTTCGTTAGTCGCTACCGCCGGATTGCCCACTGACATCGGGTCGGCTACCTCGACAACTTCCTCCCCTGGCAACGACACTTCGAAGTCGATTCCTTCATCCAGGACCTTTGTCGCCGGAGTGCCAGCCACGACCTCTGGGGCGGGTACGATCGATACAGTACCGTCGCCGTCCTCCAACTCGAATGGAATGCCCTCATCGATACCGACTTTCGCCGCCGGCGCGGCATCGCTTCCAGAGCTAAGCACATCTACAGGCTTGGCGGGTAAATCTACCCCCACTGGCGTTGGCGTTGGCGTTGGTCCACCACGATACAGCGGGTTCGAGGGATTAACAACCCGGCCTAACGTGCCCACGTACATCCAGTCTGCGGAATCTGGGTCCAGAATTGCCGAGAGCTCTTTAGCCAAGATATCGAAGCGCTCAGTATCACCCAGTGCTTGCAAAACCTCCAGCAGTTTGAGTTTGAGTTCGTTGCGTTCGGGCGCCTGCCGGATCGCTTCTTGCAGAGTCTGCTCAGCTTGCTCGTCGCGGCCGTAGGCTAGATAGATCTCCGCTTCAGCCAAGGGGTCCACATCCTCGCTGTGAACCGCCACGCCCTGAGTGGTCTCCATCTCGGTGACAAACCCTGCACCGACACTCTCCTCCGGTAACGGGTCGCCCCTACCAGTGCTTGCCCCATATCCAGGCTCGGTGATGGCCGGCTCCCTCGCGATCTGCTCTGGTACCGATTCCTCCCGTCCTAACCGGGGCTCCAGTGGCCTGCGGCGGCGCATTATCACCAACAGCAGCACCAGCAGCAAAACCCCGGCCATACTCAGCAGGACCGATTGACTTCCAGCGTCGAAGGCCACAGGCGCCAGCTGAGTGATTGTTTCGAGAACCGGCAACGACAAATCTTTGATCGCCACAATCGCCCAGGAAAAAAACTGTTTGGTTTGATCCAAACTCCACACTGCCCACTCAGCGAGATGTTCATGCCAGGGACCCTCCGGAAGAGTGGGCACTGCCGCTGCCACCTGCTCAGTCTGCTGGCTGGCGGCCGCTACCACCGTCTGCGTGGCCTGCGCGGCAACATTGCTCGGGGACTCTGTCGTTGCGGCCGTTACCGCCGGCTGGCTCTCAGATTGCCCATCGGGCACACCGGTAGCTCCCGGGTCTACTACTGCCACCTGCCTAGTTTGCTGACTGGCGGCCGCTACCACCGTCTGCGTGGCCTGCGCTGGCATTTGATCTGATTCGCTGGCAAGATCTTTAGCGGCGAGCACTGCTTCGAGTTGCTGCTGGGCCAGCGCCAACTGGGTCTCCTGCAATTTGATCAAGCGCGCGGTCTTGTCGAGTTGCTCCTCCAGCAGCACCACCTGGCGAGTTAACTGCTCATTTTCGAGCGCCTTGGAGGCAAGTGATTCCTCCACCAACTGCAGTCTCTGGCCGAGGCGTTCGACTTCTGGATTTGGCAGTGCCAGTGCCGTTGCCTCGACGGGTGTTGCCGCTAACGCTGTCGCGGCCGTACCGGAACCAGTAGCTGCTGTGCTCTGAACAATCCGCAATACGTAGCCCGCTGTCGAACCGCCGGCGGCGGCCGCAGTCGTCGTTGCAGCTGGTTCTTCAACCAGCGGCACCCACGAAACCTCCGTGGCCCGGTTTAGGCTATTGTCCATCCTGTATTCCAGCCACTGGCTGAGTTGCGTGCCATATTCAACAGCAGCCTGCTCTTGGCTGACAGCACTCATCAGGCGCTCCGAAGGGATGTGCAACGATGCCCCTTGGCGCAACAAGTTCATGTTGCCATCGATAAACGCTGCCGCGTTGTCCTTCACTAGCGCAACCATGCGCTGCTGGAGCGTGATGTTGGCTGGTGCCTTAATGCGTCGGGCAATCCAGGTCAGCGTATCGCCCTGAGCGACTGGTCCGTAAATTTCCCCGGAAAACAATGTGGCAGAATCTTCAGTGTTGGCTGTTACTGCCACGGCAACAGGAGCTGGGTCGTAATCCGGCGGATCCAATAAAGCCGTGTACACCCGAGAAACCCGGCCCGTAGGTGCATCGGCGTATAGTAAGAAACGCAGAAACGGTGCGGTTACCGGAATTTCTGATCGGATCAGGAGTTGTCGTTCGGAACCCGAGCCGGCAAACCGAACAGAGAAGTCTTTAAGCACAGGATCAAAGGCGATCCCGGCAGCCTCGTGTTCCACCGGGCTGGCGAGGGAAACTACTGGCGCCGCACCTTCGATTAGCTGGTATCGCCCGATGGCCAACTCGGCGTAGAAGGGTGCATACAGAGCCGAGTGCACTGTCAGCGGCCCCAGCTCGACGGCCTGAGCCGGCAATAACTGCAGCGACGCAACAACCAGCAATGCCACCCGGGCACCCAACCGCCGGCAGAAACGCACGGAATATCCGCGCTGTCTACGGGAAGGCTGGCTCTTGTTGCCGTCTGTCAAGGTAGCTGGGTGCAACATCAAGGTTATTATATGAAAGGCGACCCGCGGCACCAACTGGGCTGTCCACCACCAAATACAGCTGCACCAGCCGAAGCCCGAGATCAGTCGCCGGCCCGTATCGTATGCCTCGGATCGACCAGTAACAAAGGCTCAGACCCCCTGCAATAGTGCTTCAGCGATCTGAATGCTGTTAAGGGCCGCCCCCTTGCGGATGTTGTCCGCCACTACCCACAGACAAATGCCCTTGTTGCAGGAGATATCTTCGCGAATTCTACCAACGAATACCGCATCACTGTCGGCTGCCTCGGTGACAGCGGTGGGATAACCGCCCGCTACCCGCTGATCCAACACGGTCACGCCAGGAGCCGACTGCAACAACACCCGAACCTGATCCGCCGTGATCTTTTCCCGGGTTTCGATGTGCAGCGCCTCGGAGTGCCCGTAAAAAACTGGTATTCGTACCGCAGTAGGACTCACCTCGATGGCCTGGTCTTCAAGAATCTTACGTGTTTCCCAGACCATCTTCATTTCCTCACGGGTGTAGCCATTGTCCTGGAAACTGTCGATATGCGGGATTGCATTAAAAGCAATCTGTTTCGGCATAAGATCGGGCTCAACCGCTTGGCCATTCAAAAGTTGTGCAGTTTGGCTGGCCAACTCCTCGATCGCACGTTTGCCAGCACCCGACACGGCCTGATATGTGGCTACGTTGATCCGGGAGATACCGACCGCATCGTAAATCGGTTTGGTGGCGACCACCATCTGGATAGTTGAACAATTCGGATTAGCGATAATTCCCTGGTGCGTTGCCAGCGCGTGTCGATTAACCTCTGGCACTACCAGCGGGATGCTTGGGTCATTGCGAAAGTGTGAGGTATTGTCCACCACGATACAGCCCGCTGCTACAGCTCTAGGCGCATGCTCTGCGGAAACACTGCCCCCAGCAGAAAACAGGCCAATATGGGCGCAATTGAAATCAAACTGATCGAGTCGTTCGACCCGACAGGGTTTACCCCGAAACATCACGGTTGACCCGGCCGAGCGCTCACTAGCCAGCGGGTATAGCTGAGCAACCGGAAAGTTACGCTCCTCCAGTATTCGAATCATCATCTCCCCTACCGCGCCGGTAGCGCCAACGACTGCGACATTGGGGTTCTGTTGGATCATTTTCCGTACTTGAAATGTGGGGCTGGCACTAGACCAGTCAGGAATCAGCAAGAATCAGGTGATATCTTCAAACAACCAGGGCATCTGGGCACGACGTGACTCTTCGTAGGCTAAGATATCACTCTCGTAGCGCAAGGTCAGGGCAATATCATCCAACCCTTCTATCAAGCAGTGCTGCTTGAACTCATCCAGTTCGAACCGGTAGACCCGCCCCTCGCCGGTAGTAAGCGTTTGGCGCTCGAGATCTACTTCCAGGTTGAGCCCGTCATCACCCTGGGCTAAATCGAACAATCGATCGATATCCGCGACCGGCAGTGACACCGGCAACAGGCCATTCTTGAAACAGTTGTTGAAGAAAATATCGGCAAAACTCGGCGCAATCACTGTACGTATGCCATAGTCTCGCAAAGCCCAGACAGCATGCTCCCGGGAGGAGCCACAGCCGAAGTTATCCCGGGCCAGCAGTATCCGAGCGTCTCGGTAGCGTTTCTGATTAAGAACAAAACCCGGTGCCACCGGGCGGGCACTGCAATCCTGGCCTGGCTCGCCCTGATCAAGGTAGCGCCAAGTATCAAACAAATTGTCGCCAAAACCAGAACGCTCAACCGATTTCAGAAACTGCTTTGGAATAATTGCATCGGTGTCTACGTTCGTGCGGTCCAGCGGAATCACACCACTACAATACTTGCCGAATGGTTCCACGATCTCTCTCCTAAAGTGCCTGCGGGTCGACAAAATGACCCTGAATAGCAGCAGCGGCTGCCATCGCCGGCGAAACCAGATGTGTCCGGCCGCCATACCCCTGGCGACCTTCGAAGTTGCGATTTGAGGTAGCGGCACAGCGCTCTTGTGGCTGCAGCCGATCAGCATTCATAGCCAAACACATAGAACAGCCTGGCTCACGCCACTCGAAGCCCGCTTTACGGAAAATCACATCCAGCCCCTCGGCTTCGGCCTGGGCCTTGACCAATCCAGAACCCGGGACTACCAGCGCCTGACTAATCCCCGCGGCTACCGAGCGCCCGCGCACAACCTCTGCGGCAGCCCGTAGATCTTCAATGCGGCCATTAGTGCAAGCACCGATGAATACTTTGTCCAACACGATTTCGACTATCGGAGTACCAGCCACAAGACCCATGTACTCCAGTGCCCGAATCCAGTCTTGGTGGCGAATCGGATCATCCAGTGTAGTGGGATCTGGCACCACACCATCAACACTAACCACCATTTCCGGGGAAGTGCCCCAGGTGACCTGTGGCCGCAAGCCAGACGCATCCAAATGGAATTCCGCATCGAACCTGGCGGCCGGGTCTGAGACCAGTTGTCGCCAGCCGTCAACCGCTCGCTCCCATTCTGCCCCTTTGGGCGTATAAGTCCGGCCTTCGAGATAACTCAGTGTTATGTCATCTACCGCAACCAAACCAACTCGGGCACCGGCTTCGATCGCCATATTACACAGGGTCATGCGACCTTCCACCGACAGCGCCCGCGTACCGGACCCTGCAAACTCAATCGCATAGCCGGTGCCGCCAGAGGTGCCGAGCATGCCGACCACCGCTAAAATTAAATCTTTGGCGCTAACGCCAGACCCCGGTACGCCGTCAATGGTGATGCGCATGTTGCGCATCTTCTTTGCCACCAGGCACTGGGTAACTAACACATGCTCTACCTCGGAGGTGCCGATACCATAGGCAAGCGCCCCCAATGCGCCATGAGTTGCGGTATGGGAATCCCCACAGACCACTGTCATGCCAGGTAGTATCGCGCCTTGCTCCGGCCCGACTACGTGGACAATTCCCTGGCGAGAGTCAGACATGCCGTACTCGGTGATGCCAAACTCGCGGCAGTTCTCAGTCAGGGTGTCAACCTGCAGCCGTGCTACTGGATCGGCAATTTCGCCTGACCTGTCAGTCGTGGGCACGTTGTGGTCTGCTACGGCCAGGTTGGCCCCGGGCCGCCGAGGCTTTCGACCTGCATCCCGTAAACCAGCAAACGCCTGTGGCGATGTCACCTCATGCAACAGCTGCCGATCAATATAAATGAGCGCGGTCCCGTCACTCTCCTCACGAACGAGATGAGCTTGCCACAACTTGTCGTATAGGGTTTTATCTATCATCGTTGACACCTGAAAACGGCGCGAAATTTTAACACAGACCCTGTTTGCCCCAGTGGTACTTCTAGGCTGGCAAGCATACCGAAAAATCTACCCCCAGGCTCAATCGCCACCTGGCAATGGTGTTATGCTTCTTGGATGGTGTCGTATAAAAAGTTCAGTTTCAGGAAAACGAGATGGCCACGTTCAGTGATCTTTTCTGCGAGTTTGAAGTCCAGCTAGGAAAAGCGCTACTGCCTCTTGACCCACGTGCGCGGTCGGCCGAGCGTCTGGTGTCAACTCACGCCGTTTATCTAGAACTTGCGCGCAGCGCGGCCCGTGCGATATTTCAAGAGAATGGCTGTGCAGCCCTGGCCGACCCGGTA
>Ga0066826_10001522_pt1 | contig 11816 bp, 5 predicted proteins | sample ETNtaG_12_FD_65496 | JGI IMG/M metagenome (GOLD analysis project Ga0066826, IMG submission 65496) | Marine microbial and viral communities from oxygen minimum zone, Eastern Pacific Ocean - ETNP201306SV49 | ecosystem: Environmental > Aquatic > Marine > Oceanic | place: Pacific Ocean: Eastern... | reverse complement strand
ATTATTAATATTCAATGGTATAACTAAACTAACATTTTCAAAATCTGTGTCAGCTAACCAATCTGCATGATTAAAAGAGATTTGCAGTCCTTCTACCCAAGAAAGTCCAGCTGGATTCCAAAAGATAGTTGCTGGGTCATCAGAGACAGCCGTGTAGGCATTACCCAATGCTGTAGCTCTGGCACCAACACCTATTTCTAAAAATGCTGCCGCTGAAGACCCTCTATTATATATTTCATTTGTAAAATTTAAATTAGAAAAATCATCTTCGCCTGATTGAGCAAAAAGACAGCAAAACAAATAAAAAGTAAAAAGTATCTTTCTTAAATAATTTAACAAAATCATAGGATCACTTAATTAATGAAAATTTTCCTATTTTCGTACCAATATCAGGTGCATCAACATGATATATGTAAACACCATATGAAACAGTTAAACCATCCTCAGTAACCAAGTCCCATGATTCGGCACCGTTTTGTTGAGCTACACTTTGACGATTGATTGTTTTAATATGTTTTCCGCTCATTGTAAATATATTTATAATACAGACACTTGGAAGATTAACAAAATCAATCCTCCTTTCTCCTCGGCCGGAAGAATAATACAGGGGTTTTTCCCAAGATGCAGTAACAACATAAGGGTCTGGTACTACATAAATATTATCCATATTTGATTTTGCGATTTCATTACTCAAAAATGTACTGTTAGATTTGAACTCATACGTATCCGACGATCCAAAGGGCTTAGCTATAATTAATTTAAAAATATCTCCTGGACTAGGATCTCCTGTCAACAATGAATCCATAGTAATTTTCCAACATGATTTGTAGCTAAAACCTTGCACATCAAAAAGAATAATAATTTCATCTCCACCATTGAGCACGCTGTCTATATTAACCCGTTCATTTAAAGAAAATTTAAATTTTTCATTTACAGTTGTATTCCATACTTGAAAATTGACTGGTGCTCTAAGAAAAGCTAACGGGTTATAAGAAGTATCTGCACCAAACTCTAAAACTCTAATTTCAAAATCCTCTGGTATTGCGTTCGCTCTCGGAGCATCATCAAGTTCGACAAGCGCATCGACACTTTCCAGACCATTTCCCCATTCCCAACCATAGTACTTAGGGACAGGGAAAGAATCATTTACTAAGTCAAAGTGAAGACCCTCAATTGACCTCACTTTCAAATAATCCTCATCATAACTATCAGATTCATATACAATAGTATTATCTGTTATATTTTCAATACTTATACTTTTTGTCAATTTAGATACCGTAGTATCAGTAAATGTTATATGATATATCTTATCCTCTTTTAATTCATCAGGATTTAATACACTAATATTGACACTGCCGGTTGCCAACCCACTATGCTCTACATTTCCTATTTGTCCTGGCACATATTCTGCACTTGGTGCATTTGGAACAATCGTTGCGCAGTTTCTACCCATTGCAACTACTTCACCAACGAGATTAGTCTGGATATTTTTTTCACACTCACTGGGAGACATTATAGAAAGTTGGTCTTTTATGGTTAAACCTCGACTAAAAAAATCTGTGTCATATCCTTTGTCATAGGAGCATACTGCATAATAATACGTCCTACCATTCTCAACATTTTCATCAATGAAATAATATTGTAATCCTGTGTCATTTCCCATGTTGAAATGAGCACCTGTTTCTCCAATTGGAATTGGATGTGGTCCAAACAAACCATTCTTTAAATCAAACTGAGCAATCGGCTCCCAAAAAATAGGGTTTCCATACGTGTCTGTAATAGTTTTTACTGTATTAAATGATGGGTCAGTGGCCCTGTAAATTAGATATCCTTCAAAATCTTTCCCATAAATAGGGTCAATTGACATTTCTGCATTATTATCCCACTTAAGCACAACACGCTTATCTTGTGATACTGCTGTTACTATTGGAGTTCTTGGTGGTTTTGCAAAGCTATAATCAGCATCATAAATTTTTTGCATGGTCCTTTTATTCCGAATAATATCATCAAAATCATTTCCAAATAAACAAGTTATTGCAAATTTTCTTTTTGCATTTAAAGGCATTGAAAAATACCCAGACCCATATGTAAACGCTAAGTTACTCGGTAATGCCCCAGCAAAAACACTAGGGACCATCTGATTCCAAGTATTTTCATCATCACTACTATTACCAGCAGGCCTTAATAAAAAGCTAGTTAATCCAATCTGATCAGATTCATCGTTATCTGTTTTACCAAAATTTGGTTCACCATGATCTGGTAGACCATTAGCCTCAGTACCATCAGCGTCAGGCCCAGTATACCCTTCTTGATTTGGACTAATTCCATCTGAACCAGTATCATCCCAAACTTCCTCCCCTTCATCCCAGATATTATTTGAATTTTTGTCATCGAATGTTCTCCAATCACCATCTTCATCACCTTCCCAATGTAATTTGGGCTCTCCAAAATCACCAATGGGCCCAAATATTTGCTCACCTCGATCATTATCTTGACTCTCATCGATTAATCCGTCATGGTCATCATCGTATCCATTTAACGGGTTTCCAGGGCTTTCAAGAAATGCATAACCAAAATATCCTACTCCAGGCCTCCCCTGATTATCAATCCCATCTAAATCCCAACAATAAGTAATGTCTTCATCAGTATCAAACTCCGCATCATCATCCACTGAGTCTCCTTGCCCACCGACTGCTGGATCAACATACATTCCAAAAACAACGTCCTCAAGTATTTTATCACTTACGTTTTTTATATCGTACCTTACAATAAGAATATCTTCAGCCTGTACCTGCACCCATTGATATCCTCTTACACCAACCTGCAAACCAAGTCCTCTTCTTCCTAATGGAAACCCTGTTGAATCAATTGAATTATTTATAAAGGGGTAATAGCCAAATTCATCATTATACCTATCATCCATAACATAATAACTCTCTTGGTCAGCTCTAGTATAAGCACCAAATTCACCATTCCACAGTCCATCTCTTGATCCAACTAAACCAGGATAATCATGCGGCCAAGAATTTGGCCAAGTCTCAGGTTTATGACTCATAGCCGGATACTCATCAGGATTATCTGATCCTGTATTAAAATACCCAGGCAACGGCTCCCAGCCATATGTATGAGTTTCATCTGGTGAAATATCAAACGAACCAGCATTTGTATAATTTTCGGATATGATATGTATAATGTTACCGCTTGTATCAGTAACCTCTGCACCAGCCATCATGATAAACTCATAGCCATACCAAGTACCAGACCCTTTAGGCCATTCCATTTTTGGTGGTTCGTACCTACTCCCAAGATTACCAAAATTAGAGAATCTTGTATAGACAAGATTACCATCATGAATACCGGTTCTTCTATAAATGGCATTAGATCCATCTTGCGCTGTCAAAACACTTATGAATAAAATCAATAGATTAATAAACTGTATTTTCCACATAATTAAAAACTTGTTTTAATACCTATTATAATTTTTCGAGGCTCTGAAAAATAATTGGGTCTTAAATTAATCTCACTAAGTGTAAGGTTCGGATTCTGCAATAATAATTCTCTTTCAGTTTCTGTCCGGTATGGTTCATCCGCATTCCCAGTGCTACTATAAACAGCTTTTTGATTTAATCGATCAAATAAATTAAATACTTTTATGAATACCCTAAACTTATATGATCTAATATTTATAGTTTTAAATGTATTCAGATCAACAGTGTACACCGTAGGTTTATTATCACTATTCTCAAACTGCGTAGTTAATTGACTCCCTGGATTTGTAGGCGTATAAGGCTGTCCAGTTGACATCCGACCAATTAGGCTAACACTAAAATCTTTTGAATTACCGAAGGTAATATCTCCATTTAGCGTGTGTCGCTGGTCCCAGTCTAGTGGAACAACCTGCTTCTCACTCTCTTTAGGTGGTGTAGTTTGAAAATCAACAAAAATGGCATTGGGATCAGAAGCATTTCCTTTGGCAATCTGATAAGTATAATCAATACCCCAAGAAAAATTATTATTGTTTCTACTATCTAAGGAGGCAGCTATACCCCTAACATTTCCATAATCACGGTTAATATATCTAGCGTAAACCTTTTCATCAGAAGTATTAATTATTTCTTGGCTGAGCAAATCTCTTATTGTCTTATTGTAAATGGCTACATCTAGAGATATTGACTCATTGATTTGTTGCTGCAGACCTAACTCAAAGGTAATTGTCTTCTCTGGCTTAAGGTTTGCATTACCCATAACCGTTTGAAGACCACCTAATTCAACTTCAAACTCAGAATTATTAAACACAAACTCGAAACGTGGTATCTGGAAAAAATGACCATATGAAACATGCACAACTCCCCATTCAGAATAGTTATAAGCCATTCCAAACCTTGGACTAATTTGCATTACTGTTGTAGATGGTTCATAATCAGTATCTAGTCTTATTCCATCATTCGGCTTAGTTGTAGCCCTCGGATTGACAGGAATCAATGATTTTGCATCCCAGTAATCATATCTTAACCCTGCATTTACTATTAGCTCATCAGATTCTAATTTATTTTGGATAAACAATGATGCTTCTACTGGTGACTTTTCGTATCTATTATTACCGCTAGTATTTTGCTCAGGTAAAGATAATTCTGGTAGAGAAGTTACTGGACCATTGGTGATAGTCTTCATTGACAAATAATCCAATTTGTGTACTTTATAATCAAATCCAATTTTCATTTGATTATATTGATTTACTTGTCCAGTAATATCAATCTTAATATTTGTTGAGCCATTCTCAATTTCATTTCGGGAGTTACTCGTCCCACCAAAAGAAAACCCATTTGATGCAAAAGGAGCACCTTGATAACGGATGCTCATTTCATCTTCATATAAATATCTTTTTGATTTATTAGAGTAACTAGAAAAACTTAATGTATAAAATAGTTTATTAGACAACATGTGATTGAAACTAATTATTTGACTTATATCTGTAGAATAGCTGGTTGGTGCACCATGGGGTGTATACCTTCTATAATTACTATATGTTTTATTATTATTATCATTATATATAAGTGAATATGACATTTTTAGTTTTTTTGATGGATATATCGTTATTTTTGAGAAGTAGGAATTAAGTTTCTTGTTATTTAATGATACAAAAGCTCCATCTCCAGTCTTAAGTGAATCCGGGATTTTTATTCCCGCTAATCGTTCTTGATCAGTCATATTAAGCTGAGCTGTTTGGATATATTGCTGAATAGGAACAGTATCATCAATATCAAATCTATTTTGGCCAAATAGCCAACCATTAGAATTATAAAGTCTTGCAGAAACTAAAAATGATCCATTATTAAATATCCCTAGTGGACCATGAAACTCAAAATTATTATCTGTTTCATTTGCACCAACATCCTCAATATTATAGAAGATGCTTTTATTACCGCTTAAATGATCTCCGATACTTAAGGAATAACTTCCTCCAAAACTCTGTGGACCATCTTTGGTAACAATATTAACTACGCCTGATTGTGCTTTACCATATTCGGCATTAAAGGCTCCACTTATAACCTGTAGTTCTTGTATCCAATTATTTTGTATTCCAACGGAACTCCCACCGCTAAACTGATTAGACACCATGACGCCATCAATTAAATATGCTATTTCGCCATGCCTCCCCCCTCTAAGATGAAAGTTTCCATCAGCGTCTTTTACTACTCCAGCTTGCAATTCAATGATGTCTTCGACTTCCTGAACAGGCATTAGATCAATTTCATCAGCAGAGGTAAATGAAGCTGAGCTTGTTCTATCTTTCTCAATTAAGGGTCTTTGGGCAATTACCGTGACCTCGCCGCCTTTAATAACTTCTGTATCCATGAAAATATCCCTAGTAGTAGAACGATCAATCGATACCTGAATATTCTGTATGTTTATGGTAGAGTAGCCAATATAGCTGGCTCGGAGAGTGTACGCTCCTGGAGGAATATTAATTATAAAATAATGACCATTAACATCTGTGACTGTACCTAGAGATGAGTTTTCTAAAAAAACATTTGCGCCAATTATCGGGTTATTAGTTTTTCTGTCTAGGACTCTACCTTTAATCTTCCCCGTTGTACCAGCAACAATAATACTGAAAAATATCAGAAAAAAAATGGGGTATATATAATTAATCTTCACTCTATAATATTCTAGTTTGTGTGTCAATGATTTTCTATTCTGAGCGAAGTTACTACAATCTAACACAGAATGATGAATGAGATTTTTATGCTAAAAGGGGTGGTGATATTAAAAAATCATCCGCCCCTTTCTAGCAATATAAGTGAGACTTTATTTGACTATAAGCATTTTTTTAGTTGAAGTAAACCCTTCTGCTTCCAATTTATAAAAATATATACCTGTCGGAACAGAAAGTCCATTGAAATCTCTACCATTCCATTGGATACGATACAAACCTGGAGAAGTCTGTTTATTTAACAGCGTATTTATTTTTTGTCCCAATACATTATATATCTCTAATCGAACATCAGAATTAACTGGGATACTAAAATCAATGTTAGTCTCAGGATTAAATGGGTTTGGATAATTTTGTTTCAGACTAAAAGCCATAGGCAGAGATGATAAATCATCATCTAGACCAAGTAGATTAAATGAACCATCGATAGCGGTACCCGGTGAAAAGTGAGCATCATTTACTCTTAAATGCTGCCTAAAGGGGTCTACAATTGTCGTGTCCCCATCAGGATTTCTAGTCACTGAATTATTATTGCTAAGAGTATCACTAATCTCAACTCTCATTTCGAAGTTGATATTTGCAGTAGCATCGGTTTTAGGAGGGCCTCGATGATACTTGGAACCATAAGCAACATAGGTATCATATTCTCCACCTGGTGCTTGCAACACAATGTACTCTCCACCATTTGCTAGACCATTACCAACAGTATCGGCTGCAAGTACTGATGATTGAAGAATGTCAGCATTATATCCAGCAACGTTTGCATTATCAGTATGATTAACCGCTCCGAAAAGAACAACAATCTGCCCTGGTTCAATCTTGTAATTTTCGGGAAAGGTGTAGTTCACTCGTTCATCATCTCCAAGCATCCACCCAGTCATATCGACTGTATCAGAACTCATATTAACAAGCTCAACAAATTCATCATGCACTGAATTTCGGATACCATCAGAATTTGCATCGCCAAGAATTGGGTCACTATCTGGATCTGCATTTACTTCATTAAAAATGATTGTATGAGGTTTCTGAAAGGCAGGCACAAAGTAAACTGTTAGATTTACCGTGCCACTAATCAATAACGTTATGGGATTGACAAATGTCTCGATACCATTCATTTCCCAATGATCAAAAACGTACATAGAATCGGCATCAGCAGTAATACTTACCGTTGAACCAATACTAAATAATGTTGTTGAGTCCGGAGAAATAGTATATGTACCTGATCCTCCTTGTACAGATACCATTACTGGAAACGCGAGAGTAGGATTTCCGATATTAGTAGCATTCGGTGAAAATGCCATATCTGTTGAATCTCCAGTCACCCAAATATGTTCCTTAAATACTGACTCTGGATCTGCATCATACTCTCTAGTAACAGAATTATTGTTACTAGCAGGAGCATCAGTGGAATCCTTAAACTCAAAGACAATATCTAATACAGCATCACTTGTTGGCGGACCAGCACCATACTTAGATCCATATGCAAAGTACATATCATGGTTACCTCCAGCAGACTGTATTACCAAATAATCACCACCATTTGCGAGACCATTACCAATGCTGTCTCCTGTGGCAAACACCCTTGTTGTGAGCGAATCAGCGGTCCAACCTGGAACATTAACTAGACTGTCGCCTCCGCCTCCAAAAATAGTTACAAACTCGTATGGATTAATAGTATATCCATCAGGGAACTGCCAATCAATTCTCTCATCATCTCCAACTTTCCAACCCGTCATGTCAATTGGCCCGTCAGATATATTTAAAATTTCAACAAACTCATCATGCTGCGCATGCCTGATAGAATCACCATTCGCATCACCCTCAACAACTGTAGTAGTAGTTTCATCATCAGTATCTGGGTCAATTAAGGCCTCATTAATCATTAACTTTCTATCGTAGACAACATCAACCCAACTAGGATCTGCTAAGCCTAGAGTATCAGGGTCGCCCAAGACACAATCAAATCCATTTCCTGTTGCATCTGCAGTTTGGTCGCCAGTACCTTCGTCAAAGTGATACAATGCCAAGGTATAAGCATCAGACTCATGAGGAGCTGTGTGAGGCATAAAATCTTCGGTGTATCTAGCCACCGCAGAGATTCTCACTTCATCAATCTGCCCTCTAAAGGTCTCGTACCTACTGTACAATAAATTCTGAGAGCCAGATCCGATCACGATTGCTTGCGGACCACCCTCAACAGCGGGAGATGTTTCTCCTTCAGGGATTCCATCAGGCTGTATGTCTGACTGAAGTTCACCATTAACAAATATCCTCATACTATCATTGACATTCCAAGTATATGCAACATGAGTCCATCTTGGCTGAAAAATTTCTTGATCTGTATAAATGGAAGTAGTATTTGTACCATCTTGGATAAAACCCTGAATCGCTCCCTGGTCTCTTTTCCAACAAATACCCATATCTCCTGGCTGATTGCCAGATATATTTTTACTAAATAGCCACGTATAATCTGGGGAATGGGTATCATATTTTATGATAGAATCAGGTCTAAACCACATCTCTACTGTCCCTTCGTTCAATGTAGCTGGCCACATCAGACCGCCTGTATCTGCTATTATAAAATCATGCTCAATGTAATTAAAATGCAATGCCTTATCCCATTGTGCATTAGACACTGATAAAAAACTCATTAAAAATACTGAGAATAAAATCAGATTTCTTTTCTTACCGTTTGATTTCATAGCATGTCTCCTTATTTAGTGATTGTGCAATAAAATAATGTAATGTTCGCTCGAACAATATTTTATTATGCTAATTTTCGAATGAACATAACTGAAAGTCAAGTAATTAATTTTCCATTTTGTATTTATTTAAAGTCTATGTACATTTTTTAGTGATATTATAAATCTATTTTTTCATAATAATTCAATATAATTATTTAAGCTTCTTGAATTTCTTAGTGTAAAATTTAGAAAAATGTAAAAACATATGGCTTTAAAAAAAAGACAGGAAGATATTCTAGAAATTATCAATCAGGAAAAAATGATTAAGGTTGATGATTTATCTATTAGATATAAGGTTACTGAACAATCAATAAGAAGAGATCTGAAAGAGATTTGTTCACGAGGACTGGCCATACGGACCCATGGTGGCGCTAGAATTGTTAATTCCATAACCAACTTAGAATATGAAAAGAGAAGAAGTGTATCATCAGACTCAAAAGAAAGAATCGGAAAACTTGCAGCAGAGCTTATACCAAATAATTGTTCGCTAATGTTAAATATCGGCACCACAACAGAAAATGTGGCTAGAGCACTTTATTCACATAACAATTTGGTTGTCATATCAAATAATGTAAATATTACCAATACGCTTATTGGCTCTAAATCCAAAGAACTCATACTAGCTGGAGGCATTGTTAGGCAGTCTGATGGTGCTATAATAGGTGAAAATACTGTAGAGTTTATATCCAATAACTACAAAGCTGACTTTGCAATTATTGGAGCGTCAGCATTAGATGAAGATGGGAGTATACTTGACTTTGACTCAAGAGAAGTTTCTGTTGCTAAATCTATTTTAAATAATTCCAGAAAAAAAATATTGGTCTGTGACAATTCAAAATTTGAAATAACAGCTCCTCATAGAATATCTGAAATAAGTGAAATAGATTTTTTTGTTACAGATAAAAACCCACCTGATAGGTTTATGGAAATTGCTAAAAAAAATAATACAGAAATCAAGATTACCGATCGCATATAATAAGGAATAAATAAAAATTTTAAATATCGCTTTAGTTTAGGCTCTTCATATTCCTTATCTTCTTTTTACTTAAAATCTTAGAATAAATAATAGGGCTTCCACTATACTTTCGGTTTCATTTTCCAAGTAAAACTTAATAAAATAATTCCTGCAATATTTGCACCAAGGATACAGAAAATCACATAATCCCACCCAGTCTCTAGCCCATATAGACCTCCATAGTGATCAACTATCCAGCCAAACCCTTTGGCTTGCATAGAACGACCAAGATACCCAAATAGACCAATAAATCCTGCAGCTGTGCCTACGGCTTTTTTTGATGTTAAATCAATCCCGGCAACTCCTAGGAGCATTACTGGCGGATAGATAAAAAATCCAATAATTACTAACATAGCCATATCAAAATTCAAGTTTCCTGGCGGGTTTAAATATATACCTGCAAAAGCAAAGAAAATTGGAATTAAACACAAAAGACTAACCATCCCACGACGACCACCTAAACGATCTGATAGCCAACCCATTATTATAGTTGAAGGAATACCAGCGAACTCAATAAGTAAAATTGCAATCCCCCCATGCTGCAAAGTAGCTCCCTTAATTTCTCTTAAATACATAGGCCCCCAATCAAGCATACTGTAACGAACGATATAAACAAAAAAATTCGCAAATGCGACAACCCACAAATACTTATTCCTTAGGATATTATCAATAAATAGTTCTCTAGTGGTTAACTCACGTTCATGGTTTTCATTATTATCAATATCTGAAAGATCATTATTATATTCTTCAATAGGTGGCAGACCAACAGATTGCGGGGTATCACGCAAGCGCCAGAATAAATACGCTGATCCAATTAGCGCAATAGCCCCTGGAAAATAGAATGCGGCTTCCCAACCGTAGTGAGATGCGGCATAGGCCGCCATAATTCCAGCTAATCCTCCTCCAATATTATGAGATACATTCCAAACTGCAAATATAGATCCCCTTTCTTTCAAGCTATACCAATGACCTAGAGAACGCCCACAAGGTGGCCACCCCATGCCTTGGATAAAGCCATTTAAAGTCCAAAGCAAAAGATGCACCCAATAAACTCCAATACCGCCAAAAACAAAATTGACTATTCCAGTGAGAAGTAGCCCGGTCGCCATAAATTTTCTTGGATTAGCTCTATCTGATAATGACCCCATAAAAAATTTCCCTAAGCCATATGCGATAGATGATAATGCCAGAATATTACCTATCATATTGTGATCATATGAAAGCGCTGTTCCAACATCCTTTGCTACTGTTGAGAGGTTATTCCTGACGAGATAAAACATCGCATACCCTAAGAAAGTAGACTCTATGGTATTCCACCGATAGTGTTTATAAGTCTGGTCAATCATACTATCAGGCATGCGATCTATATGAGGTTCTGGTGCGTAGAATTTCTTCAACCATTCAATCATCTTATATACCCTAGTTATTGTTACGTTTAATTAATATCAAAATTAGTTCGGTTGTGTATAGTCTCGAGTTTTGTTAAGTCTTTTCCCATACTTTATGGATGAAACAGAAGGAAAATTTAGATCTGGGATATCATTGACTCTGAGAACCAACCAATTATTGCGTTTTGCATAATCTGCTATGCTCTCTTTTTGATCAGGAGCAATATGCTCATCAGGATTCACAATCAATTTTAATCCTTTGCTATATTCGATCATCTCTTTATCACCTCTACTATTGCCTGCAACTAATAAAGGAACATCCTGCACAAAAGTTTCGATGGCTTCTTTTTTCCCATGGTCTTGAGGAACAGGGTGCACAATTTCATCAGTTATTATACCGTCCCTTACCACGGACTTGACACCGATAATGCGAGTTATTGGGATCTGGAATACTT